>Ga0265292_1000441_pt1 | contig 60168 bp, 46 predicted proteins | sample Munlanlewell296A_FD_189080 | JGI IMG/M metagenome (GOLD analysis project Ga0265292, IMG submission 189080) | Leachate microbial communities from a municipal landfill in Southern Ontario, Canada - Leachate well 296A | ecosystem: Engineered > Solid waste > Landfill > Unclassified | place: Canada...
GATGATTTGTTTCCACTTCCAACATTTTGTGCCCATTTGGTTTCCAGGCAAATGGACGGGTTTTTTAACTCTGGAAGTGGTACACTTTTCACCCGGAATTTGGTACACTTTTCAATCGGTATATACAAAAAAGCCAATATGAAGTATTAATTATCTTTTGTATATTTATCAACAGGCGTTTTCTATACGTAATCACATCCTGTACATCTAGATACCATCCTGATATGCAATATGTAAACCCTTTTGGTCTCTTGGAAATTCGGTCAGAGAATCTTTATGACATTAGCTCTTCACAAATCAGGAGAGCTAAAAATAATCTATTAGCGAATATAGAGCTTAGCGATAATGATACGATCGAATATAGTGGAATCAAATTGACAAAATCCGACTGCATCAAAGTCATTGATGAGTTGGATAGCAAAGACAAAAGAGAATTTCATTTTTTTATTTTCAAAAATCCAGATTTAAACTCATTCCTAAAAGAAGGGAGTTTAAAGTTTTTCAAAACCTATAAGGTTGAAAGTATTTATAAACTTCCTGAATTCTTAGATTTTATTAGTCCCTTTTTTACATTCCAATATGATAAGCAATTATTACTCAATTACAAGAAACAAGATGTTGATAATGTTAAATTATTATTATCTATAAATCCTATAACAAATGAGGCATATAAAGACCGTTGCTTTAAAGGCACCTATACAATTCTAAAGGAAATAGAAAACGAATTAATTTCAATTAATGAAGAAATTAAAAATGGAACAAGCAAATTTATTGAAAATAATTTTGGGCCATTAGTTGTGTCTATACGCAATAAGGTTAATGTTTCATTGTTAAACCTATTGCCGACTTATTTTCAAAATATTAGAAACCAAATAGCTGTTTCGATACGAAATATAGAAGTGTCTTTGTATAATGATCCCTATAATAATTATTCATGTGCATTTGAATTAATTGAACTTGCTAAAAATATTAACTGTGATGGGCTTTCGCTTCAAACAATTACGAAAAGCTATTACATCGTAAAAACTCAATTTGAAAGCGTATCTAAATATCCATTGATAGCTACGATGGCAAGTACTAAAAACATCGAGGAGGAGGTTGAAAATGATGCTAAGGAAGCGATAGTGGATAAGGATAAAATTCAGGAAAAAGTACAGGAATATAAAAGCAATACATTTTCTAAGGGATATTTATTGGTCTCATGTTTCTTGCTTATTTGGTCAATTTACAATGATACTACCAGGACGGTGATATTATCGTTTTATGCTTTTTCTTATCTGATGACCATATCAACATTTCTTAGAAAGCCTGAAGAATTTAAAAAAAGTAAATTATCGGATATTCTTTTTCTTCTTTTATCAATAGTTATTTGCGTGTTTGCCTATATTAATAAGACAATTGCAATTTTCTTTCTGCTTTATCATTTTGTAGGATGTTGTTTTACTGCCTACTATGAGTTCATACAGAATAAGCCGTATAATAAAAATAAAAGTATAGCTTTTTTAATATTAGCACTTATTGGAACATATTATTTTAAAAGTGGCGGCACTTCTCTCAGTGCAAATAATTTAAATAATAGTCAGGAGGTTGTTGCAACATTGACAGACCAGCAATATTTTGAAAACGGACAAGGCCTTTTTAGTCAATCACGTTTTTCCGAAGCAATAGGTCAATATACCAAAGCAATTCAATTAAACCCCAATCATGTAGATGCTTTTTTAGATAGAGGTGTAAGTAAAGCAAACCTTGGGCAGTATGATTCAGCGATTGTTGATTATAATAAGGCAGAAGAACTTGGGTATAAAAAATCAATTCTCTATTCTAATCTTGGACTAGCGTATTATCAACTGAAACAGACCGAAAAGGCTAATGAATATTTTGAAAAAGCGTTAACTATTGATTCAGCCAACTCATACGCATATAGGGGGCGTGGTGATATTAAATATGATCAAAACGATAACAAGGGAGCGGTGGATGATTATTCTTTAGCAATACAGTACAACCCGAGCAATGCTTCTAATTATTCTGCAAGAGGCTTAGGGTATTATTACTTGAAAAATTATAAAAGAACAATTGAAGACCTTGATAAGGCCATCGAACTAAACTCCAATAACGGACAGTATTATTTCGATAGAGGGGATGCGAAAGATCAATTAAAAGATTTTAATGGAGCTTGCAATGATTGGATAGCTGCAAAAGCCAAAGGTTACAATGTACCAGAATACAAAGTAAATAAATGTACGCCACAGATTGTAAGTTTAGCAAATGGGGAGCTTACTGGCTGCAACACCCCCAGATACAATAAGGGGCTGGATAACAAATTGCTAATTGAAGTTGGAGGTAACGCCAGCGTTGTGGTTAAGCTAATTGAAATAAAAACTCAAAGATGTATTAGATATGTTTTTATTAATAAAAGCACGTCCTATGCAATAAGAAATATTCCAGAAGGGAAATATTATTTAAAAATTGCGTATGGTGACGATTGGAGCATCATGCAAGATCAGCCAAACTGTTCAGGACGATTTACCAAAAACGCTTTATTTAAAAAAGGCGAGGATATTTTGGATTATAGCCTAGTCTATTCAAGGAATAAGTATCAAATTCCGAGCTTTTCTCTTAAACTTGATATTATAATATCAGACGATAAAACAAATACCTTTAACACGGGTAAAATAGACGAAAACGATTTTTACAATGACAGACAATAGTTTCAAAATACCAAAGCATTTTTTGTTTATGCTCAATCAATTGTTTGAAATGGAGCAAAAAGTCGCTAAAGTCCAAGAGCAGAACTCTATTCAAAGAAATATTGATAGACTAAAAGGGTTTTTTGAAACTGAAGCATTGACTGAGAACCAGGGATTGGTATATTACAATCCCATAGGAGAAAGCTTCGACGAAACAAGAACAGATTGTGAAGCTACAATTTCTGGCGGCAGTCACGAAAATTTGAAAATTATCGAAGTAATTAGGCCAATTATATATTTGAAATACGGTAACACACAACTGATCGCTCAAAAAGGCATCGTAATTGTTAACTCCGGTAATAAAGTATAAACACAATGGAAAAGATGATCAATTTTGGCATTGATTTAGGAACAACTAATTCAGCCATTGCAAAATTTGTAAAAGGAGAAGTTGAAGTTTTTAAAAATCCGTTACAAACAGGGAGTGAGACCCTTCCTTCTGTAGTTTATTATAAAAAAGATAAAGTTGTTGTAGGGGTGAATGCGAGAACATATTTCGAACGCGATGGTAAAAATGTATTCGGAACGTTCAAACGCAAAATGGGCACTACCGAGAGCTTTAAAGTTAAAAGCATCAATCAATCCAAAACACCAATAGAATTATCCGCAGAAGTATTGAAAGAGCTTAAAGGGTTCATTCATTCAGGCGAAATTATCGAAGCCGCCGTAATTACTATACCAGCCTCATTTGATGTAATTCAATCTAATGCAACAAAAGAAGCCGGTTACTTAGCAGGGTTTAAGCAAGTTATTCTTCTACAAGAACCAATTGCAGCGAGTTTGGCATATGCTAACAAACATAAAGAAAGAGATTTAGGGAACGGACAATGGCTGGTTTATGATTTGGGTGGTGGAACATTTGACGTAGCATTGATCAAAATCAAAGATGGTGAGATGAAAGTGCTCGACCACGAGGGCGACAATTTTTTAGGCGGTGCAGATTTTGATAACTTGATAGTTGAAAAAATTGTTATACCGTATTTAAACAAAAACTTTAATTTTTCAGATTTAGAAAATGAATTAAAAAGTGCATCTGGCAAATTCAATAATGTTTATTATCGTTTTATTAAGTTGGCCGAAGATGCTAAAATTTCTCTGTCTAACAGAACCTCTGCTGAAATTGAAGTTCGCGACATGAAAGATGATAATGAAGAAGAGATAGATATTGCTATTGATATTACGCGTTCAGAGTTTGAGGGTATTGTTAAGGATTATATCGACAGTACTTTAGACATGATTAAAAAAATTCTTGTTCGCAATTCTTTGAAGCCATCCGACATTCAATTTACACTTATGGTTGGAGGCTCAACCTATATGCCTTATGTTAGAAAACGTGTTGAAGAAATATTGCAAATACCGATTAACTGTGATATTGATCCTACTACTGCAATAGCAATTGGTGCTGCATATTATGCCGGAACAAAAGAAAAGAACTATAAACAGGAGAATAGAAAAAAATCAGCCTTTGGTATTAAAGTGAAGTTGCATGCAGTCCCAACTTCACAAGACGATGTTGAACTACTTGCGGGTAGAATCGAGGGAAATATAGAGGGGCTTTTTTATCAAATTACAAGGGAGGATAAAGGGTATGATAGTGGCAGAAAGCCCTTGGTAAATAGAATTTCAGAGGATTTGCCATTAGTAAAAAACGCTTACAATTTTTTCCGTTTGACTATACTTGACAGTCAAAATAATGTTGTAGAAACCGATTCGGAATTAATAGGCATAGCGCAAGGGAAATACAACGTAGCCGGTCAACCTCTTCCACAAGATATATGCCTTGAGCAAGATTCCGATGTTGAAATGGAAAGCAATTCAACGAAGCTTGATTTGATTTTTGAAAAAAATACAATACTCCCCCAAAAAAGGACTAAGCACTATACCCTAAAAAAATCAATAATTAAAGGCGGGAATGAAAAATTCATTGTAAATGTTTTAGAAGGCCCACAAATATCTTTGCCAGAGGCTAATCAAACAATCGGATATATCGAAATTGACGGAAGTAAGGTAAGTAGAGATATTGTAAGAGGTGCAGAAATTGAAGTTACAATTGAGATGTCAGAAAGCAGGGACTTGAAAGTTACCGTGTACATTCCAATGTCAGATCAACAATTTACGGAGGTTTTTAACCCATCTAAAAGACATTTACCAGTTATAAAACTTAAAGACGAAGTAAATACCCTAAGTGAAAAACTAGACAATGAAATTCAAGAAGCTGTAGAAAGAGAAGATTACGAAACAGCCGAACAACTTAATACACTAAAAAAGCAAGTTGATATACTTTTAGTCAGCTCTAATAATTTAACTGATGATGATGTTACTGACAAGAAATTTCATTTTGAAAGTACTAAAAGAAAAATTGCACAAGAAATTGACGACGCAACGAAAGATAAAAGAATTGCAGTGTTAAAAATAAAATACAATGAGGACAAAGAATGGTGTAAAAAAATTGTTGATGAAAACGGGAATGACCATGATCACAAAATATTTAATGAAATAATTGGCCGGGAACTTGCGTTTTTAAATTCTATAAATCCAGTTAAAATACTAGAGGCCATTGAAGAACTTAGTGACCTGGGTGGGAATATTCTCTGGAGAACCCCTTCATTTCTTGAGGCAAGATTTAAAAGATTGATTGAGAAGCCACAGCTTTTTAATGATCAGGAACAAGCAAAAAGTTTGATGGAAGCGGGAAATTTAGCTGTCACAAATAAAAACTTTGATAGGCTAAGAGAAATCAATTGGGGATTGATTAGCCTATTGCCAAAGAGTGCTCAAAAAGATGCTGAATCAGGTAAAATTGGGTTCTAAATAATTGAATTTTGCATTTAGTTGTTGTTACTTGGTAATAAGGTCTCTCTGCGGCAATCGTCTGCAAGGATTCCGCCACGCCAGTAGGCACTTCCAATTCTCTCTCGTTTCACTCCAGACAATTGGAAGAGCCTTACTGCCCTCCGGGTGCTATCGCAGCGTGTCATACTCCTAGCGGCTCCTCATGCCTGCGTTCGGGCGGCTCTTGTGTCCTTATAGGCACTCTTTTTCATTTCTTCCTCCTTCCACTTCATTTCGCTCATTCATAGCCCCGCGCCGCTCATTGCGGGATCATCGCTGAAGCGCCACACAAAGCCACGCACATTCTCAGCGTGATCCCTTATTTCGTCCTAACATTCATTTCGCTTTCATTTCGTTCCAGTCGTTATACATTCGAAGAGAGCCTATAAGTCCACCCGCCGCCTTCTATTGTTGTGCTCGCCTGCACGGCCATTGTCTGCGTTGCGGGGCTTCATTGGCACAAAAGCCACACTTATGCTACGCATGCCACATTACGCCCCTTCACTGTGTGTCCATCGCGCTCATACTTCGCGCTTTACTGTCACCCCAGACAATGGCACTCGCAGTCACGTCCATTCGCGCACTCATTCCCGTGCCTTTGACGGCGAGCTTAATTCTTAGTAATAGATCAAGAGGAATAATGGACTTTTAAATAAATACTGATTTTTTTTCGTTTTGAACTAACGTTTGTAATCGTCTTATCTTGTCAGTTAAGTTTAACAGATCAGTTTGAGTTATCTGGTATGTTGACCTATATCGAGATTCGATATAGGCTTTTTGTAGCAATTGAAACATCCGGTTGTCTTCTGCTATATGTCTGCGGAAAATATCGGCGACATTAGATGACACCAGCGAACAAAAGCGAAGCAGTTTATCTAAGTTGTGCGTGGTAACACTAAGACCGGTATGTAATTGAAGTATAGTTAAGAGCGCGTGTTCAGTTGCTTGGTGGAGCATAAATGCAGTTAACTGATTTTGTTTTCGTATGCGATATAGATCAGCACCAGCAAGAAATTCTTGAACTTTATTTATGCCTTGGCAAAAGATTATTTCGTTTTCATTTTTCACAGCTTCGCGATCAATTATCCCTGGCTCATTAAGTTTTGTGCTTAGGTTATCAAATAGGCATACAGCATTACTATATACCCGACTGGCAAACAAATGACCCTTTAAAAGCCATTCATTAAATTGTTCAAAGTCAGCAACAAAGGCAGTTACAGAAGTAAAGGAAGCACACATTGATTCGATCTTTTCTTGTAGCGTAGTATTACTGTTTTCGCGATTTCGTAAGACAAGAACAAGGATATAGTAATGTTCAACAGAAGTCTTTTGTACCGGGGCGCTTGTGAAGATATTTTGCGTCCTACGATCAGCATTAGTTGAACCTAACAGAAAAATCTTTTCTGCACAGACCGCTTTTAAGACTGATTTAGATAGTTGGACGTATTCATCGGAATGGAACATAGTATTTTATTTTTCTAATGCAGTTGGCGTGTGTTTAACTTTAATCCTTACATATATTAAATGGCAGGCTTCAAGCATTTTCTGTAATAATTGGCTTATGTGAAGTAGCTCTATATCTATACTTAAATCTGCCAAGCTGTTTGAACCCAGTGCGTAGCTCTTTATATACTGTAAAATTTCTCGCCACTCTTTTTTATTACAATACCCGGCAAATTTTTCTAAAGCCTTATATGGGTTGTGATATTCCTTTATACTCAAAGCTCTAGGAACATAGTCCCATGCCATGTAATTATCATAGGTGCCACAGAAAAGATGAAGTTGGGTAATATCAGGAGTGTACCAAGGAGAACTCATGACGATAACGGCATCATCCCTATACCCCCTTTTTGAAATAGCTATAACAGATTTGACCAAGCTTTCCAGTCTTTCAAAAAAATACAGCAAATCAACAGGTCCTCCATGCTTCCAAATATTTTTACTTTCGGCAGCCATTAGCGCCGATAGTAGATACTTTCTTGCTGGAGGCAATGAGAAAGATTCAAAGAATTCATATATCGCTTCATAGCAACCTTCTTTGTCTTCAAAATGATGGGCGTTGAATTTATCTTTCATTAATTAAAATTTAGAATTCCAAAATAATCAGATGCTGTAGTAAGGATCGTGCGGCTTGCCCCCTATTTCTGGTGGCAAGCACTCTATTTATCTTATTACAGAGGTTATAGATCATTTTTGAGCTTTTAAATGAGGCTATGTGCCATAAAGCTCCTAGAATAAAAAAATCTTTGGGGTACTCATCCCGTATCCGGTGGGATTGAGCATGTATTCGGTCACATTCAACAGTAATCCGTCGATTCAACCGTGGGTTTCTTTCTTTGAACCTAATCTGGGTTAGCTAAAAAACAAGTAATACTTTTGTTTTATACTAGTTAACTCAAGTCCATGAAAAGAAAATCAATAGTATTTACGATTATACTTACTGCTCTGGGTATTATGGCAAATATTGACGGCTCATTAAATTTTTTAAATCGTTTTGGCATTTCGATGGGTACTATTAAGGTAATAATTGGAATTGCCACAATTGCCATAAACCTCATTCTTCCTATCGTAGCAATTTGGATTTTTTATCGGTACAGTGAATTAAAAAAGAATGTCGCAGAATACCGATTGAAAATTGACGCTGAGCTTAAAACGCAGAATGATACATGGGAGTTGAACCGTAGAAGTATTTTTGAGACGTTAATGGAAATACAGCAGCAACAAAATTTTGACGAATGGCTACTGAAACATATTATGCTACCGACCTTTTTTACTGATGCAGAAAATCTTAAAAGACTTGGCTTGGCTCTATATAACTCAAACGCAAAAGTTGAACAGTTAGAGGAGTACCAGGTAGACAGCAGAATTATTGACGCAGTTAAATTGCATAGGAGTGAAATGGAAATCAATGCTATAAAAAGAAAGTTATAATTGAAGTGACTATTTTTCAGTTTTTATAGGATTTGGATTTTACAAAACCTTCTTTATAGCTCACTCAAATCATATATCACCCTGGATCTTACAACACGTTACAATGTTTATTATCTACAAAACAAATAGAAATCAACTTAAAATATTGGAGTTGCCGGAAAGGACAGCGAAGGCGTGGACTAAATACAAAAGGAACTTGGCAATAAAAGACCCGGCTTCAAAAAAGCATGTAGATGATTTCAATCTGGTGCGTAAGTGGGGATGGCCACAAGACCTTTTAATTCAAAAACCCACTACTGCATCCAATGCTTCATCAGCATCTTTATGAATAAAGTTTGCTTGGTAGCCAATCGTTGTAGTAACAGAAGAATGTCGGTACAGTTTCTGTAACATTTGAATAGGGATTCTATCACCTGAAATGTTGCCAAAAGTATGGCGGGCTATATGCATAGTGAGAGGCTTATCGATACCCGCAGCCGGTGCAACATGAGTTCGCAGGAATTTATCTAAACGACTTGCGGTAAAAGCGATTGTTCGTTGTAATACGAATACATCGTTGATATCCTCTAATCTCTTTAAGTCCGGAAAAATAAAATCGTCCTTGCCATGCTTATTATCCGCATAATTCAAAACAATGGCATTTGCCTTAGCTGGAAGTTTTAAAGAGCCTCCTTTTTTATTTTTACCCATTGAATAGTGTAACCGACTATCTTGGATGTCTGACCATTTTAAACGAAGCACATCTGAAACACGCATCCCCGCTAAATAAAATGAAAAAAGCCAAAGATTCCTTGCGTGATTTTGAAATGATCCCTCTGGTAGTTTTGCCGATTCTATAAGAGATACTTCCTCTGGGGTTAATCCTATTTTGGCAGATGGCGGAAATTTAATGGATATTTTGCCTTCACCAAATGGCGACTGCCCTTTCTCAAGAGCACCTTCTTTAACCGCCAGACTGAATATAGAACGTACCATAGCCAGATGATTTACAATAGAACGTTCACTTAGAGGCTTTCCCGGCTCGTCTTTCTTTTTTTTGATTTTGTAGGTGATCTTTAAATGTATTTTAAATCGTTCTAGGAGAGATTCCGTAATGTCCGAAAAAGCAATATCTCTATTCAGAAAATCTTTGAAATGTTTGATCCTTGGCTTATCAGCGGTGTATTGATTGTATTTGCCAGATTGTTTCAACCGCTCAAGGTAGAGAGTGGCAATACCGAAGAAAGTCGATCCACTGGATGGTTTAATTTTTTGACGCACCGCATGAGATGTAACGCTTGGTTTTTTTGTTTCGAGGTCTAACGATATATCGCTTGCCTCTGAGCGTTTTTGAAGGAGATAGTTGTTCAGTCGCTTATGGCTTGGGTGGCTTGATTTAACCATCTGAGTTTGCGGGTTCCAGTCTTCGGCTAATACGTGTTTACCGAGGTGTATAATCGAAGACTTGCGATTATTGATTATCTGTAATACTAAAGGCTGAGTATTATCTTTGTTCTTTCTTGAACGTAGCACTATTTTTACGGAAGCCATATGTGGTAACGCTTTTAGAGCTATAAAGGTAAATATATTGGTCGAACAATGGTCGAACAATCGGTGAATTTATGTGAAATTAAACGGGTATGTTTGAGACAAGAATTCAATGAAATCAATGGTTACAGACCACATGAATTCATATCAAACCATATTTATAAGGACTGAAAATCCTTGTGTCGCCGGTTCGATCCCGGCCCACACCACTTTTAAACGATAAAACCCACGCTGGTCGTGGGTTTTTCTATTCCGTGCGCGGAACGGTGCGCGGAGATTGTCCTTTCTCAATGTTCATCCAACCCATCTTTTTTATCGTTTTTGGATTTCTTTTTATCATTATTATCCCAAAATTGTTGCATGATTTGAGCGTGTTCTTCCCCTGTTGCTTTGATGTAAGCACGGAAGGATTTTTCCGTTTTATGTCCTGATATTGCCATGATGGTTAATACGGGTACACCCATCAAATACATGTTCGTACAGAATGATCTTCTGGCGGTGTGGGTCATCAGTTTCTCCCACTTCATGGTTTCTTCCACCGTGATCTTCCTGTTGCGGGTAATCTGTTTAGAGAATGGAACATTCAATGCAGGGATTCTCTGACCCAGATCCTTCAAGGTTCGGTTGAACTCCTGATTGGTAGGACAGGTTGGTAATACACCGTTATACTTGTTAATGATGTCTTTGACGTTTTGGTGAATGGGTATGGTTACTTTCTTCTTTGTTTTTTGCTGGATGGTGGTCAGTATGGAGCGTATGCCCGGCTTATTAATTGCCCACATCATCTTGAAGAGCCGTATGAATCGAGAGGTTCAAGTACGGTTCTGTGAGGAGCAGGGGGTGAAATTCCCCTTGCTTACTCGACTATCGGCTGCCCTTCTGTCTGTCTAATAAATTTTGTTTGTTTTTATAAATAACTCAACCACCATTTTTCTTTATGGGATTGTTTGTACATATCAAATCTTTTACATAGCGGATAAAGTAAAAGTATAGTACCCATCCAAACCGCATATACCACCCAAAGACTAAAGCCATAACCTTTCAAATTTGGTTCACGTCCTACCCATGTTGACAGAATAAATTTTTGCCATCCCCAACCCGAAGCCTGAGCAAAAATCATTGCCAAAATGTGAATTAAATAGAGATGTAGGATATAGTAAAAAAAAGGAACCCTTCCGAAAGTGCTAAAGAAGTTTACAATTCTTCCTTTAAGGTTTTCAGTATTTGCTAAAAATAAAAATGCTACACCTAAAGTCATCAATAAATACAAAAGTGAAGGCGGGTATTTGCTTGGGTTTAAAAAAGAAATTAGGTCTTGGGAAATAGTAGGATAGTCTTTAAATGGCTTTGGGTCTCCATAAAAGTTTGTCCATCTTAATGCAGCAAAAGCAGTAATTGCAGATACGCCAATGATGTTAAACAGTTTCTTTCGTTTATTACTGTCAAATGATTTATCATAAAATGCACTGAAATAATATCCTAATGCCATTACTGCAATCCATGGAACGATAGGGTAGCCAATCCCCAATTTAGTATTGTCTGATAAATTGTAAATAAGTTGTTCATGAATAATAGCCCATAGTACGTTTCCTGAAAAATGAACATTGTCAAAAAGGTTATGGCAGCAAATAAGTAATAAACTAAAAATTAAAATATAGGTTCTAGGTAAGTGAATTAAAGCTGATAAAACAATCATGCTAATTCCTAATGACCATATAACAAGTAAGCCAAATGTTCTAAACTGAAAATCGAAATGCCAAGCAAACCCTACAATTGTCAACTCGATAAAAACTAACCAAAGCCCACGTTTTAATAAAAAACCTGATAATTCATACTGTGTTTTCCTCTTGCCAACCATGAAGGCAGATATTCCTGCAAGAAAACTAAAAGCAGGTGCACAAAAATATGTAATCCAATTTGTAAAAAAGATTGGTAAAGTACTTTGTGTTGGGTCTGCTGGGTTAAATAGAAAAGCGGAATAATGAAAATAAGCTCTCACGTGGTCAAGTGCCATGATTACCATCACTAAACCTTTTAATAAGTCAATAGATTCTATTCTGGCTTTAGTGATTGCTGTCATAAATTTATTTTATTGGAGATGTTTTGGTTTTTGTAATATGTCGTTCCTTGGGTTGCCGATAACGACCAGGGCTTGCTGCTGTGCTAGTATTCATTGAATGTCCAGCCCGGAACCGAAGCCGATTTGAAAAACTGAACATGAAATTATGAACTAAAGTTGAAAATTGTACGTCAAGCCCGAATTGAAGTTGATAGCGTACTACAGCTGATTGTTACTATGTCAGCCAGCATAGCAGCAAACCGATTATTGTGCGTAGCCTTTTACAATTAAAGGGTGTTTAATTTGATTTACTTTTCAACAGCACATCAATGGAGAGGATTACAGAATCCGCTGATGATAATATTCCGGGGGTTATGATTTCTACATCATGAGCAAACATTCGTCTATCGAACAAAACAGACCGAAATACAGGATTAGAAATAAGATTGCTCTTTTGTTCTACTGATTTAAATAAAGCATTGTCATAGATGTATGGTCTTGCTGTTTTGTCCCATTGCTCATCCCACGACCGTTTTGATTGAACCAAACCTTCGAACCATGCAATATGAGTGGCAATTTTAAGTTTTAAGCTTGCATCCTTAATATAGTTACCATTCAATATATCCTTATAAGCCAGAATAGTAAGGTTATAGGCGCGGGTGGTCATAATTCCATTAATTAGGTTTGAGTTTACTGTGTCTTTCCTAAGCCCATTGAATAAAGAATCGATGCGTTTTACAATCCCGCTACCAATATTGTAAATGACTGTGACATCTTCTTTATGTTGTATGAAATCATTGCGTATTTGACGTAGATAGATTTGTTCATCATCATTAATTTTACCTGCAGTCACTTTCTCCGAAACAGTACAGGATGTTAGATAAAATAGTATGATAATAGTTGTGCTTATAAGTGCTATTCTGTGTTTGCAAGGTCTAATGTTTTTGCTCATTTAACTTTTTTTTATTGAAAAGGTAAGTTTAAGGTTTCGCACAACAATAAGAAAAGTATCCGCAAGGCCCCCTTAGAGAGCCCCGCATAAAACCTACTTGCGGGGCTTTGTGGTATACTTTTGTGTTGACCGGCTTCGCCGTAATCTTGGCTATTAGGGAGAAAGTATCAACCGGAACGATTCTTCCTGTTATTTTTTAATCCTGTTTTCTTTGTTTAGGCCAGTTTCAGAGAACCGTTTTTACGGTTTTTCTGTGATCGCCTCTTTAAAGTTAGTGTTTCGCCTTTTTATTCCCTATTTTATTGATCATTTATTTTCGTCCTCATATACCTCTCCCTATACATCTTTCAACGTTACCGCTGGTTGCCCATAAAACGAACACTCTTTCATGTATAATATTTTTATGGTGCGGAATCGTGCGCGGAATTACCCTCAAACTATCCGTTTATACGAGTTTATTCAAGTTTAAACCAATATCAATATCCTTATAAATCAGTTGGTTAAGTGTTTTTGGATGTTTCTCAATGGTCATCCAACGGACGGCCCACACCACTTTTTAACCACGTAAATGCCTGTAAATGAATAATTTACGGGCATTCTTGTTTTTGTGGGGGACTGTTTTTGGGACAAAATTTCCTTTCTACGGCAGAGCTGCACTTAAGGTAAACCATCAGGTCTGGAATCAGGTAGTCAATGCAATCGGATTTGCAATCCATACCCGATCGATCCATCATACATCACACTTGTTGCAACATAAATATTGTTATATTGGGTGAAATTATTTCACTGTAGAATATCATAAATCCAGGTTCTCATTTTTTGCACTATCAGGGGCTGATTTCAGGTTACATTAACCCTACCAAACTAACTAACCAAAAATGCAATTTGAAGTCGTCCGGTCGTATGGCCGGGAGTTAAAAGTGGAAACGAAGGAAGGAGAAGGAAGTATTTTCAGCATTCTATTACCCATTAATAATTAAAGTATCATCATGAAATATCTGTTAACAGTAGTTTTTATATTGAATACTTTATTTTATGGAACTGCTCAGGATACGACAATCGTACTTTCGACGTCTATGTTCAACAAAGAGGGAAAGATTTACCTTGGTGAAATTGAACATTGGTTATATAAACAGGGAAATGATCCCTCCTGGGCCAACCCCGGTATTGCTGTAAACAACTGGCAACACCTGAATCCGGCAGAGATCACTAAAAAACAGGCTGATCAAAACGGAAGACTCGAAGGATGGTTCAGGATGAAGATAAAACTGGACAGCAGTTTTAGCCAAACAGCTCTTTTTATCAGGCAGCGAAGTTTTTTAGCTTCGGATATCTTTATTAATGGAAAGCCCTTTTATTCATTTGGAAATACAGGGTATAACGGGAAGCCTTATCAGGAATTTACTGATTTTACAAAATTCCCGGAAGCCATAAAACTGGAAATGGGAAAGGAATTATTACTGGCGATACATTTTGTGGACTATACCGATTATAGAAATCAGTTAAAAGAAACAAGCTTTACAAAAGACGGATTTATAGCCATTGCCAACACTTCGTATTTAACAAGTTTTCATGCATATTCATTGTCATTAAGGAGGTCAATTGTAATCCTTTGCATTCTGGGGGTGTTGGCTGTACTATTTTGGTTTTTGTTTTTTTTAAATCGAAGTGAAGATCACCTTGTGTTTGTTGCACTCAGCACCACGAGTTTGCTTGGATTACAATTCTTCCATTTTCTCAAAGCGTTGGCATTTAGCACCTATAATCGGGAGCAATTATGGGAATTTCTTGCAACCATCAGCTTTGCCGGCGTTTTCACTTTCTTGCCAATATTGGTTGCCAAAGTGTTCAAAAATTATATCCCGCTTCCTTTGAAAATTTATGCAATAGCCTCTACGATTTTGGCGGGTATTAGCTTCTTTACCGGATGGGATAAAATATCGCTGGCAAATGAGCTGTTATCTTTCCTCTTATGCACCTACTATTTAATTGTATCCAGAAAAATATTAAAGGGAGCAAAATGGGCAATTGTAATTGGTTTGATCCTAACCCAGCTGATAGGTGCGTCAATGGACACCATAAATAATTTTAAGGTTAATGTGAGTTATAGTTATTCATCATTGCTAATGTTTGGTTCCTATCTGTCTTTCCCCTTAAGCCTTTTGGTGTATGTTGCTTTACGGATGAAGGAGGTGAATGCTGATGTACTTAGCAAGGCCGAAAAAATAGTACAGGTTACCGAAGAAAAAAAGGATTTACTGGCCAGTCAAAACAGGTTATTGGAAGAACAGGTAAAAGAAAGAACCACCGAACTTACGCAATCACTTGATAATTTAAAGGCAACCCAAAGCCAATTGATCCAATCGGAAAAAATGGCCAGTCTGGGAGAACTTACGGCTGGTATCGCCCATGAAATTCAAAATCCGTTGAACTTTGTGAATAATTTTTCAGAAGTAAACACCGAATTGATTGATGAATTACAACAGGAATTAAAATCCGGAAATACAGAGGAAGCCATTTCTATCTCGAATGATATCAGAGATAACGAAGAAAAAATAAATCACCACGGCAAACGAGCCGATGCTATCGTAAAGGGTATGCTGCAACATTCAAGAAGCAGTTCTGGCGTGAAAGAACCCACAGATATCAATGCTTTATGTGATGAATACCTGCGCCTCTCCTATCATGGACTTCGGGCAAAAGACAAGTCGTTCAATGCCACGCTCGAAACAGTTTATGATACTGCCATTGGTTCGTTAAACATAGTACCACAAGATATTGGGCGCGTTATTTTAAATCTGATCACCAATGCTTTTTATGCAGTGAATGAGAAGCAGAAAGTAAAAAGCGAAACGTCAAAGGCAGAGAGCTATCAACCAACAGTTACTGTGAGCACAAAAAAGATTAATGGAAATGTTGAAATTACCGTAAAAGACAATGGCAATGGTATTCCGCAAAATGTGTTAGAAAAAATATTCCAACCCTTCTTCACTACCAAACCAACAGGACAAGGAACAGGTTTGGGTTTGAGTTTGAGTTATGATATTGTGAAAGCGTATGGTGGGGAAATAAAAGTGACTACCAAAGAGAATGAAGGAACTGAGTTTATTATTCAATTACCAATATAATATAAAGCAAGTAATGAGATATTCATTTAAAATAGCCCTCCTTTTGTTATTCCCATTGATTGGATGGTCGCAAAATACGGTAGTAAACATCACACCTGAAAAGTTTAGTAAAAACATAGATGCTTTCAATATTGATGCCATCGATGGTTGGGTTTTCCACAAAGGAACCGATAGCAGTTGGGCAAAAAAAGATATTGATGTAAAGGGTTGGGAAAAATTAAAACCAACCGGTCTTTCAGCAAAGTATGCTGATAAAAATGGCAGAGTGGAAGGATGGTTTCGGATAAAAGTAACATTGGATAGTTCTTTACTCAATAAAGTATTATATGTTGATTTTGGTCAGTGGGCTTCGACAGCATTTTATATAGATGGAGAACTGGTTGCTGCTAGAGGCAATACGGGTGAGAAGGGAAAGGATTTTCGCGAATATAACGGTGGTGTAGATCCACTAACTATACGTTTCGATACATTGGCTACTCATATTTTCAGCCTTCATTATGTTGGATATTTGTCTCCCATACCACCGTATGATGTGAAGACCAAGTCTATGAAAAAAGTTATTCGTCTTGGTGGTCCAAATTATACTACCAGGGTATTAAATAATTACAAAACAGTGTATACTTTTCGTACCTCATGGGTGGTGGTTTGTGCTATTCTTTCTGTACTTTTCTGGCTGTTACTCTTTCAAAACCCAAACGAAAAAAGTCTATTATGGGTTGCACTTTATACCAGTGCCTTATTCATTTACACTTATTACTCGTATACTGATCCTAGCGGAACCTCGTTTAATGAATTTAAAATTAAAATAATAATAAGTGATTTATTTCAAATCTCCACAATAGTATTATTCCTGCCCATTCTTTTAATCAAAGTTTTCAAAAGAAAAATAAAAAACAAGCTTATTCTTAGCCTCATTATTTTAATAGTAGTGAACGAAATAATGACTTTTTTAAACAGTTCTTTTTCTATAATCTTCCAGTATACCTATGGGGGTTCTTTCATTTTTGTATTTGGTATATGTTTGTATTATGTCATTACTTCATGGAAAAATCTGATGGGTGCCCAATGGGCCATTGTTGGAGGTTTAATTTTTACAATTTCTATTTTATTAGGGGGGTTTATATTGAATTTAATTTTACCAAATCTCTTTGAATCGCAGTATTCTGGTTTGTTATTCAATTCCTTTTTTAATCTTGGTTTTCCTTTTTCCTTACTGATTTATGTATCCATGCGCTTTAAAGAGATGATACAAGAGGTACAGGCAAATGCTCAGACAGTACTGGAACTATCCGAAGAAAAAAGGGAGCAGGCTTTCATCCAACAAAAAGTGCTGGAAGAAGAAGTAAGCAGACAAACCAGTGAGATACGACAAACATTGGAAAACCTGAAATCAACGCAGAGCCAACTCATTCAATCCGAAAAAATGGCTTCCCTTGGAGAACTTACCGCAGGTATAGCACATGAGATACAAAACCCGCTAAATTTCGTCAATAATTTCAGTGAAGTGAATAAAGAATTGATTGGTGAAATGAAAGCTGAGATCGAAATAGGTAATCTTGAGCAAGTGAAAGCGATTGCAAATGATATTGAATCCAATGAAGAAAAGATAAACCACCACGGCAAACGTGCCGATGCCATTGTAAAAGGGATGCTGCAACACAGCCGCAGTAGTAATGGTGTAAAAGAACCTACGGATATAAATGCATTGGCAGATGAATATTTACGACTGGCCTATCATGGTTTAAGAGCGAAAGACAAAGATTTCAATGCCACACTTATCACTGATTTTGATGATTCTGTAGATATGATTAATGTGATACCACAGGATATTGGACGGGTGGTTTTAAACCTGATTACCAATGCCTTTTATGCAGTTGCCGAAAAGAAAAAGCAATTGGGAGAAGCCCGCCTGCCGGACGGACAGGGATACAATCCAACTGTAACGGTAACCACCAAAAGAACCGTCCCCCTCCCAGGGGGACCGCAGGGGGTTGAAGTGCGGGTATCAGACAATGGCAACGGCATCCCCCCAAAAGTATTAGACAAAATTTTCCAACCCTTTTTCACCACCAAACCCACAGGGCAGGGAACCGGATTGGGATTGAGTTTAAGTTACGATATTGTAAAAGCGCATGGCGGAGAATTAAAAGTAGAAACCAAAGAAGCAATAGGTTCAACATTTATTATTTCAATTCCGGCATAAATATTTTTTGAGATAGTGTAAGTACACCACTTTTAAGGAATAAAACCCACGCTGGTCGTGGGTTTTTGTATTTCGTGCGCGGAAACGTACGCAGAGGGGGTTGATAATCTTTCTCCCGCATTAACATTACCCATTTATTTTTCAAGCAACAACGCATCCATCTGTTCGTAAAATTCTTTTTTGAAATCTTCAAAATATATGCCGCTGCCCGGTCCGTAGAAAACGCCTTTGATATTCCGTACATTTCCTTTCCTATCAATAAAAATGGTAGTGGGAAAAGAACGGATAGGCGTTAGTTGTGGTAATGTTTTTTCTGTCTTGTTGTCATCACTTGCCGTGGCACCGGTAATCAGCATCGGGTATTGTACGTTAAAAAGCTGTTGAAATTTTCGCAGGCTTTTCTTTGATCTTTCTATATCGGTTGAGTTTTCATAGGCGAGGGCAACCACTTCTACACCCCTGCTTTTATTTTGATGATAGTACTCGCTTAAAAACTTTGTTTCATCCATACAATTGGGGCACCAGGATCCCATGATCTGTACGATTACCACTTTATTACGGAAACGCTCATCAAGGATGGATACCTGTTTTCCGTTTAGATCGTTGAAACGAAACGCGAGTCTGCTCTCGCCCTCACGCAATTGGGTGGGCTGATCCTGAGCTGGTAAGGGAACTGATTCGTTGCGGATAGCCACCCATTTTTCTTTTCCATTATTACCCGAATAAAAGAGCCCCCCAGAAAGGGTATTGGCATCGTCCACTTTGGCAGTAAATAGAAATGCATGTGAACCATCAAAAGCGTAGAGCCGGAGAGAATCGGCAGTTTGGTTTCCCTCCAAATAACGATAATCGCCGCTGGGTGTTAAGAAAGTGCCGCTGAGTTGATTCTGTTGTTGATTGAAAACGGCCACCGCTTTGCGTAAGGTTCCGTTTTGCCTGGTAATGGTAACATCCCATTTACCGCTGAGATTGGCTTTTGCCTGTCCTGTTTTTAACAATGAAGCTTTTTCCGGATATGCATAGAAGGGCCATACCTGAAAACCCGCGCCCGTTCCTTTTGTCCAGGTGCCTTCTAAACTACCGTCTGTATTTTTTTTGGATAAGAAAGCCGACTCAAATACCGGCATGGAAAAGTTTACCGAGTCTTTGGTTACCCTTACCTGTTTGATGGTGATCTTTTCTGATGTATTCGGCACATACAATACAGAATGACCATTCTCTTTTCCGGATTGTAATGTAAAAATAACCGGGATACTGTCTTGCCTTATCAGGTAAGCTTTCCAGCTTGCGGGTAATGCATTTTGCGCTGTAGTTAAAGCATAGGTGAGGGACAAGGCAGAGAAAAGGAATATTTTTTTCATGAAGGGGAGGGGCATTGATATTGCAATATCGGAGAAAGTTTTCATAGTTGTTAGATTGCCAATTACCCGGTATTTTTGGCCTTCTTCAAAATCTGCAGGTTGCAAGGCCTTCCTGAATCCACATATGTGCCCAATTTTTATTAGTAACCTTATTGGCCCACCAAAATGCCCCTTACTATTCATTCCCCCCGCTAATCGCATACACCGCAAAACTGGCCAACCAATGCTCCCCACCATAATTACCGGAAGCCACATTGGAAAGGCTTTCTTGTAAATGTTTTAAAGACGAGTTAAGTAACAGGGATTTTCTTTTATCATTTTTGGGTAATTGCCTGGCAATACCAGACATACACCAGCTTCTGCTAAAACTCAGTCCATCTAAATGCACAATCTGCAAATCTGTTCTATCAGACACTTTCGGTAAAGAGGTTAAATGCTGTAATGATTTGGCGGATAACCAATTATTAAACCAGTTTCTAAAGCCGGGCTTGTCTAAAACCTTCCGCATTAAATCTGCCTCCATTAATGATGGAGAAAAAAAATCAGAACCATCCGGCTCCCAAATCGTAGGCGCGGATGTATCTTTTACATATAAACGCCGGGCCGCGCTTATGAGCTCTTTTTCAAAAGCAATATTTTTGGTTGTGCGTGCATAATCCAATGCAAAACTTAAACCAAAGGCGGTATTACCATGCACACCGGTTCTGTTGGGATAGGTTTGTTTGGGCAGGAACCGCGTCCATACTTGAATCACCGTATCGCATAGGGGCTGTAAGGCGTTGCGCCACTTACCGGCATCGGGATCGTTCCAGGTAATGAGCTCTTCCTGTAATTTTAAAACCCAGGCCCAACCATAGGTTCTTTCAAAACTTTTATTTAGCGGCTCTTTAAAATAATTTGTTTCCTGATTCATATTGGCAACGGTGAGGGTAGTAGATAACAATTGTCTGATAGCGGCCCGCTCTTTTAATTCGGGAAACTGTTTTAATAAACGCACCAGCATCCAGTGTCCGTGCACGCTGCTATGCCAATCAAAACAACCATAAAAAGCAGGGTGCTGTTGAACGGGCGTAAGTATTTGATCACTATCCCCTATTGCCGTATGATTAATCTTATTGGGGTATTGTTGTAAAATACATTTCATCGGAAGAGAAGCCAGGTGAGAGGCGCCTTCGCTGGTTAGGGTAAACCGCGTGCTGTCTTTATTAATCGTAAAGAATTTAATTTTCTGCGCGGGAAGGTTACAGGCAATCAGGAAGAGTACAAAAGAGAAAATAGTTTTCACGTAATATATTTTAATATAAGATAGATAAAACTACTTATAAAATCAATACTGTGTATGAGTGGGCAAATTTCAGTACTTTGTTTCACCAGATTATGGTTCGGATAGGATGATGAGGCGGCGATTCATCCGCTACTATTGAACAATTGGTTATGTTATCTAATTTAGAAAGCATCAATGCTGTATTTGTTTATCAATGTCTGGCACAAAATGAAAGACTTTTGCAACTCAATAAAATTGCCATTACACAAATGAAAAGCCTGCTACAAAATAACAGTCTTAACAAATGGCAATAAAAATCGGGAGTGATATTTAGTGGTAAACAAATAAGTTGGATTTGTAACAAACAAAATACAGAACATGGAATCCGTATTCATCATAAGTTTGGTTGGTGTTGCATCGGTAGCTGCTATTATTGGCTGGCTATTGGCCCGGGCTATCTATACGGGGCAATTAATGGCTTTGCAGGAGCAGGTGAAAGAGAAACAGTTGCAAGCGCTGTTGGCACAGTCTGCTGTTAGTTTGGCTCAATTAGAAAGGGAAAAGCTGGTTGCCAGGCTGGCTAGCGCCGAAACGCAGTTAACCATCACCCAACAGGCATTGGATGAAGCCAGGGCCAATGGCTCTAAACTAAGTGAGCAATTGAAATTAGAAATGGCCGAGATAGCCGATACCCTCATGAAGCGCAATAGCCAGCAAATGGCCCAATCCAACGAAGAAAAAATTGGCGAGATACTCAAACCCCTGAAAGCTGAACTGGGTGATTTTAAAAAGAAAGTAGAAGAAACCTACGAAAAGGAGTCGAAAGAAAGGTTTAGCCTGGGTAAGGAAATAGATAAGCTGGTACAGATGAGCGCGCAGGTAAGCCAGGAAGCCAATAACCTAACCTTGGCCTTAAAGGGCAATGTAAAAATGCAGGGTAACTGGGGCGAGATGATACTCGAAACCATTCTCGAACACAGCGGTTTAACCAGGGGAAGAGAATATGTTACCCAGGAATTTATTCGCGATAATGCCGGTACTATTATTAAAGATGATCAGGGCCATGGCCTGCAGCCGGATGTGATCATTTCTTATCCCGACCAGCGCAAAGTAATTATTGATTCTAAAGTATCGCTGATTGCCTGGGACCAATATGTGTTAGAAGCCGGTACCGCAGAGCAGGAAAGGGCCTTGAAAAATCATATTCAATCTGTCCGCGCGCATATTGATGGCCTCAGTAAAAAGAATTATCCCAAATACGCGCGGGCGCTTGATTATGTGTTGCTATTCATACCCATTGAACCCGCGTTTTTAGAAGCGGTAAAAACAGATACGCAATTATGGAAGTACGCGTATGATAAAAAGATCATGCTGGTAAGTCCTACCAACCTGTTGGCCGTATTAAAGATTATTGCCGACTTGTGGAAAGTAGAACTACAAAATAAAAATGCCATAGAGATAGCGGAGAAAGCGGGTTTGTTGTACGATAAGTTCTGTGGTTTTCTGGAAAACCTGGAAACGGTGGGCAAAAAAATCGGCGAAGCACAATCTAATTATGATAATGCCTTCAAACAATTATCAACCGGCCGGGGCAATATTATTGGTAAGATAGAGGAGTTGAAAAAGATGGGAGCGAATGCGGGGAAACAGTTGCCGGATAGGGATAACTAAAATAAATAGTGTAATTTGATTACCATATAAATTAGGAGAACACAATGAAAGATATACAAGAAATAACCGAAGCACTAATACAGTTCCGTAACGAGCGAGACTGGAACCAATTTCATAATCCCAAAGATTTAGCTTTAGCATTAAGTGTAGAAGCGGGCGAATTGTTAGAAGTATTTTTATGGAAATCGGCCGGTGATGCCAACAAAGAAAAAGTAAAGGAAGAATTGGCGGATGTGTTTGCTTTTGGTTTTTTATTAGCCGATAAATATGGGTTTGATGTTAAAGAAATCATTATGGAAAAAATTATTCGGAATGGTGAAAAATATCCGGTAGAGAAATCAAAAGGAACAGCTAAAAAATACAATGAACTATGATTGTATATAACGCCAATAAGGAACAGTTTCTGGATGACGTACTAACAAACGATATTGAAAACATTGTCTTGAGTAATGTAAAAAAGAAACTAAATCGTGGCGTTGGTATTGCAGAAATAAAATCATGGGCTTCTTCTCTTGTGTACATGGACAGAATAATGCGTGATCCTGAAATTCCGGGAGATTGTGGGGTTGCAATTGAATACCAGATTCCTCAAACAGGCAAACGAATAGATTTTATTATTTCAGGGCAAAACGAAGATTATGCCGATTGTGCAATGTTGATTGAACTGAAACAGTGGTCGGAAGCAAAACTCACTTCAAAGGATTCGATTGTAGAAACCTATGTAGGTGGAAGAATCGGAGAACATACACACCCATCTTATCAGGCATGGTCCTATGCTACACTCTTGCGGGGATTTAATGAAGTTGTATACACAGAAAACATTGGCCTGCATCCCTGTGCTTATCTGCACAATTATATGGAAGACGATGTAATCAAAAACAAGTTCTATGCTGAATATATAGGCAAAGCGCCTGTTTTTTTGAAAAGCGATGCGGGGAAACTAAGGGACTTTATAAAAAAACATATCAAGTACGGAGACAAAACCAATATTCTATTCCGGATTGAAAATGGGAAAATCAGGCCCTCCAAACTACTTGCCGACAGCATCGGGAAAATGATTAAGGGTAACCAGGAATTTGTGATGATTGACGATCAGAAAGTGGTGTATGAAAACGCATTGGCTTTGGCTAAAAAGGCAAGTGACAAAAATAAACAGGTGCTAATTGTGCAAGGCGGACCAGGCACGGGTAAATCCGTTGTTGCCATTAATTTATTAGTACAGTTAACCAAACTGGGTTTATTGGCACAGTATGTTTCAAAAAATGCGGCCCCAAGAGCGGTTTATGAGGCAAGGCTCACGGGTAGCATAAGACCTACTGTTATACGTAATCTTTTTAGGGGATCCGGAGCGTTTATTGAAACGAAAAACAACGAGTTTGATGCTTTGGTTGTTGATGAAGCACACCGTTTAAATAAACACAGCGGATTATTTGGTAATCTTGGCGAGAACCAGATTAAAGAAATCATTGCAGCATCAAAGTTTTCTATATTTTTTCTTGATGAAGACCAGCGTGTTACCTTAAAAGATATTGGCCGAAAGCAGGAAATAGAAATATGGGCATCCCGGGCAAGGGCCACCATAACAGTGCTTGAACTCAACTCCCAATTTAGGTGTAATGGCTCTGATGGTTATTTAGCATGGCTGGACAATGTTTTACAAATTAGAGAAACAGTTAACGAAGACTTAGTTGATATAGAATATGATTTTAAGATAGTGGACAGTCCGGCAGTTTTACGTGACATCATTTTTGAAAAAAACAAAATCAATAACCGTGCAAGAATGGTAGCAGGATATTGCTGGAGATGGCCCAGTAAAACAAATCCTGCTGCTTATGATATTGAATTCCCAGCGTATGATTTTAGAATGAAGTGGAATTTGACCGAAGATGGTAGTACGTGGATTATAAGCCCTGAATCAGTAAACCAAATTGGCTGTATACACACATGCCAGGGTCTTGAGGTCGATTACATTGGAGTAATTGTAGGGGAAGATTTAGTTATCAGGAACGGTATGGTAATTACCGATGCATCTAAACGTGCCAGCTCTGATAGTTCTGTAAAAGGATATAAAAGACTTTTACGAGAGAATCCAGATGAAACCAAATCGATGCTTGACCTGGTGATCAAGAATACTTATCGAACATTGATGACTCGAGGGATGAAGGGGTGTTATGTTTATTTTGTGGATGAAGAGACGAGAAGATATTTCAAAACCGGTTTATATATTAAATAAACCCGAATTTAAATGGAGTAGCATAAAATAAATAGTATGAAAAAAGAACTTATCTCCCTTACGCGTTATGCCTGTTATTTGATTGCGCAAAACGGCGATACCACCAAGCCATCTATAGCATTTGCCAAAACTTATTTCGCCCTACAAACCCGTAAGCAGGAAAGAATCGAAAAAAGATTATTGGATATTGCAAGGGTTACAGCTCGCCTTCATCAAGAATTATTTTTATTCGGGAAATGGTTAATTGATTATAATACTCGTCTTGATAAACATTTTTTTAAATAGAATCAATCATCAGCAAAAGAAAAGTAACGTGGTATGGCATGGAAGAGAGAATGAAGGAATGTGAGAATTCTTGCATACTCATGATTAGGTATTTATACCTGAAATCAACCCATTCGTTTTTTATATATAAGTAACTCAGTACATTGGGTTAAATATATTTTTCTATTACCTACAGCCCACAAATTCATCACCGCGTTTCTATCCGATTAAAAGGATACGATTATTCGCAGGCGGGATTGTATTTCATTACGATATGTTGTGATAACAGGACACACCGTTTTGGCGAAATCGTAGGGGCAGGGTTTACCCCTGCCCAAAAAGGGCAACCGCAAGGGATTGCCCCAACGATTGCCCCAACGATTGCCCCAACGATTGCCCCAACGATTGCCCCAACGATTGCCCCAACGATTGCCCCAACAATGAAATTGAATGAATTTGGAATGGTGGCATTTAATGAATGGGCGAAATTACCCAAACGGTTTACGAATTGCGAATTGGATGTATTTCAAATAATGCCCAACCACATGCACGGTATTATTGTGTTAAACAACGTGGGGGCAGGGTTTACCCCTGCTGCCCAAAATGATAATGTTCAAAATGATAAACGGCAACCGCAAATGGGGCAACCGCAAATGGGGCAACCGCAAGGGTTGCCCCTACGGGGGGACGATAATCCGGCAACGATTGGTGATATTGTTGGTGCGTACAAATCATTGGTAACAAATGCATGTATTGATATATGTAATTTGAAAAATATTCGATTGGGTAAATTATGGCAACGCAATTACTACGAACACATTATTCGCAACGAACAATCCTATCAAACCATTTCGGAATACATCATAAATAATCCAGCAAAATGGTATGATGATAAATTTTTAACCAATTGAACAACAGCTAAATCTATCTTATTCTTATTCAATTAAAAACCTTACCTGTAAAGACCTATACTGATATTAAAAAAGAGAAAGTACTTATTTGAAAAATGGAGTACTTTCAATCGTATTTTGAAAAAATTCCGGGCGAAGTTGACGTTTAGGGCAATGTATTAATGAGAGAATTATTTTTGCTTTAATTTCACCATTACAAAATTAATTAATCGTTTACGTAACATTTTAACCCCCCAATAATATGAAACATCTTTCTTTACTAGTCTGTGTCTGTATCTCTGTTCTTTTTTTAGGAAAAATAAACGCACAAACAAATCCCTTTGGAAGTGAAATTCTGGCTTTTGAAAAAACCGACTCTTTTTATAAGCCGGTTCAGGAACAAATCTTGCTTTACGGAAGTTCGTCTATTCGTATGTGGGAGAGTTATGAAAAAGATTTTTCTAATAGAACCCTCAAAGTAATTAACCGGGGTTTTGGGGGTTCGCAAACAAGTGATGCTAATTTTTATTTTGACCGGATAGTTGCGCCTCATAAACCTAAAATTATATTTTTTTATGAAGGTGAAAACGACATTAATGCGGGCAAATCTGTTGAAAAGATATTATTAGATATTAAAACGTTTATCCAAAAAACAAAGAGGCTTTCACCTGAAACCCGAATCGTTTTTTTCGCGATCAAACCCAGTCCTTCCCGAACGCAGGATTTTGATAAACAAAAAGAATTCAATCTGAGACTTAAACAATTGGTGCGTAAAGACGATCACTTATACTGTATAGATTTATTTTCAAAAATGTTGGATAAAGATGGTAGGGCAGATCCGAAATTTTTTAAAGAAGACAGGCTACACATGAATAGTGAGGGGTATGCCATTTGGACTAAAGAAGTGCAAAAGCTCTTGAAAAAATGGGGGCTATAAAAATTGTTTATCTTTAAACCTAAATCATCCTTATGCGAAAAATACTGTTTTCAGCAGCCTTGCTGTTTCTTTTGCTTTCTGCAAACGCACAAAGTTTCCGCATCAATATTTCCCCCAATCTCAAACAAGCTGGTTTAGATGGAAGGTTGCTCTTGTTAGTTTCTACTAATCAGGCAAAAGAACCACGGTTTCAAATTAGTGATGCCACCAATACACAAATGGTATTTGGTAAAGATGTAGAAAACTGGCAAACAGGCAAATCACAACTGGTTAGTGTTGACGCTTTTGGTTACCCTGTAGAACGGTTAAACAATATACCCGCCGGTGATTACTATGTGCAAGCCCTGCTCCATAAATATGAAACCTTTCATTTAAAAACAGGACATACCGTAAAACTGCCCATGGACAGGGGTGAAGGCCAGCATTGGAACCAGGCGCCTGGTAATATTTATTCAACACCCGTTAAAATACATATTGATCCGGCGGCATCCAATGAAATATCCATCACCATTGACCAGGAAATACCACCCATAAAAGAACCGGAAGACACTAAGTATATTAAACATATAAAGATTCAGAGTAAAATGCTCTCCGAATTCTGGGGTAGGCCCATGTACCTTGGCGCTCATATACTTTTACCAGAGGGTTTTGATGAACATCGGGATGTAAAATACCCGCTGGCCATTTTTCACGGGCATTTCCCTACCAACTTCGAAGGCTTTCGCACCACTGCACCCGATCCTGCTTTAGTACCCGATACCAGCGACCGATTTCACATTACCGGGTATAATATTATACAACAACAGGAAGAATATGGTTTTTATAAACAATGGACCGGAGTGGATTTTCCCAGGGTGATTGCCATTGAAATACAACATGCCAATCCTTACTACGATGATTCTTATGCCGTTAACTCGGCCAACCTTGGTCCTTACGGTGATGCCATCACCTACGAACTCATCCCGGAAATTGAAAACCGTTTTCGCGGTATTGGAAAAGGATGGGCCAGGTTTATGTACGGCGGTTCCACCGGTGGATGGGAAGTATTGGCTGCACAGATTTTTTATCCCGATGAATACAATGGATGTTATGCTGCTTGTCCCGACCCAATTGATTTTCACCATTATACTTCCATTGATATTTACAACGATAAAAACGCCTATTTCGTAGCGAGTGATTTTAAAAAATTACAACGTCCCGGACACCGTAATTACCTGGGCCATATCAGTGCAACTGTTAAAGAAATGAACCAGCGGGAACTGGCATTGGGTTCCCGTAGTCGTAGTGGCGACCAGTTTGATATTTGGGAAGCCGTATTTTCTCCCATGGATACAGATGGATATCCCAAACGGATCTATGATAAATATACCGGTGTTATTGATACTTCTGTAGCCCGGCACTGGCGGGATAATTATGATCTGACACATATCATTAAAAGAGACTGGCCTTTAATTGGTGAGAAACTAAAAGGTAAGATTCATTTGTATGTGGGCGATATGGATAACTATTATTTAAACAATGCTGTTTATACCGCTGAGGATATGCTTAAGAAACTGAGTAACCCTTCCTGCAATTGTGAAGTAGCTTATGGAGACAGGGCAGAACATTGCTGGAACGGTGATCCCACGCTTCCCAATTATATTACCCGTATGCGATACAACCAAATGTTTATAAAAAAATGGGCCGAAGAAGTAAAACAGAGAGCGCCCAAAGGAGCCGACCTTACATCATGGAGATATTAATATAAGATAATACTTAATGGATATCTTCCCCTCAATCATACGTTTGGAATAAAAGCTACCTCTTTATTTCACTTTCTTGCCATGCTTATACACAAGGTCTACTTTTTGCAGTAAGTTAATATATCTCAATACATCACCCTTTACCGCGATAATATCCGCGTATTTGCCTTCGCTAATGGTTCCATATTCTTTATCTGCTCTCATGGCCAATGCGGGCCAATAAGTGGCGGCTTTGATGGCATACATAGGATCAAAGCCAAATTTGTTCACCCACACATCTAATTCATTCCAGGTACTTTGGCTATGAAATTTCATAGGTATGCCACTGTCTGTTCCTACCAGTAAAACCACTCCCGCGTTTTTTAGTTGATTGATTTTTCTTTCCAATGTGGGTCTGCGCACAGGGGTTAATTGAAAATATGGCATGCGCGCGGGATACTTTAATGATTCCCGGATATCTTTTATAATATAATCAGGCATATCTAAATGCCATGATTCATCATCTAATTTTTCGGGGTTATCTCTTACATATTCGTAATTGTACAATCCTTCTACGGTGGGTGTCCAGAAAAAAGGCCCTTTGTTCATTTGTGCCGTTCTCTCTTTAATCAACTGCATAATATCTTCCAGATATTCCGGGGAAGAAGAAAGCCCTGTATGTTCAAAACAATCCACGCCAATTTTCATCCCCACTCTTATTTCATTGGGCCGATGCGCGTGTCCTACTACGGGTAAATTTAATTTATGCGCCTCATCTACTACCGCTTGTGCTTCTTCTAAGGTCATTTCGTCCTGGTCAATTAATTTTACCACATTCACGCCCGCTGCCGCTATCTTTCTGACTTTTGCCCTGGCATCTTCCACACCATTCACTCCCCAACGGTAGGCTTCCGTATGCGGATAGGGTTTGTGTTGTATAAAAGGGCCGGATACATACAGTGTAGGACCCGGGATTTCACCTTTATCTATTCTTTTTTTAGTATTCACACTTGCTTCCAAAGGCCCTCCTAAATCACGTGCGCTGGTTACGCCGGCCATAAGCAATTGATGTGCCGAAGCGGGCATGATTACTTTTTCAAAATCTTTCATATAGGCACTGTCCCAATGATCGTAATCACTATGCCCGTTAATCATCAAATGCACATGCATATCCCACAAGCCGGGCAATACACTCATCCCTTCGGTTGAAATGATCTCCGCGTTTTTGGGAATAGGGGTAGCCCCAACCGTACCTACTGTTTTGATTCTTTCGTTTTCTATAATAATCACACTATTATATACAGGCTTTCCACCAAAACCATCAATTAAGGTTCCACCTACCAATGCTTTTATATTTTGCGCATTAAGCGGTAAGGCGCTTACCAGCAGTAAACAACCAATCAGTAAACAGGTCTTTTTCATCGTTTTATTTTTAATGTCTGTACAATTCTTATACTTCAACATTCGAAATTCCCCCGCGTTTTCTCCATTCTGCCCACCCGGCAACCGCTAATACCAGCAATAGCACAAACTGCACACTCGTAAACACATATCCTTTTATAAAGTATAACGGAACAGAAGCGATATTTGTTGCCATCCACCAGAGCCAGCTTTCAACTTTTTTCTTTGCCATAAGCCACATGCCTGTGTAGGCAGTTGCAGAAGCAAAGGCATCGGCCCATGGGATGGCTTCCGGTGCAAATGCCTGTTTGGCCCAACTGAGTGAGGCAAAAATGGCGCCATAGAAAAGTAAAAAAAACAGTATTTGCTGAATCCATTCTTTCCGGGTACTGAATGTGATGTGTAAAAGAACTTCCTGATTTTGTTTGTCTTTTTTAGACCACAGTATCCATCCGTAGATACTCATGATGGTGTAATAGAGGTTAACACTCGCTTCGCCCAGTAAATTTCCCTTTATACTCAGGTAGATATAGAACAGGGTATTGACAAGCCCTACCGGGTATACCAGGATATTTTCTTTGCGGCTGAACCACACACTGCCAATACCCGCGAAGACCGCAATAAACTCAATAACTCCGGTTTGCTGAATTCCGGTTATGAATTGCTGATAGAGTTCAGGGAGGGTCATTTTTAAATGTACGGAAAAAAATTATTCAGCTTCGGCTACTACTTCTTTTACTTCGGGTATCATTCGTTTCATCATTCCTTCAATGCCCGCTTTCAGTGTAATCATGGAAGAGGGGCAGCCGCTGCAACTTCCCTGTAACATCAGGTTTACAATACCCTCATTATAGCTTTTGAACTGGATAGCGCCACCATCCATTTCAACAGCGGGTTTCACATAGTTTTCGAGTAACTCTTTCACTCTTTTCACAATATCATCATCATCGGCGCTTACGGTATTGCTGGCTTCCTGTTTTACTTTGGCAACTTCTTCTTCATTCACTACCAAACCACCGTTTTCGAGGTACTCTTTCAAAAAGGTTTTTACCGCGGGTATTACATCCTGCCAGTCTTCTGTTTCTATTGTTTTAGTAAGCGTAACAAAGTTGCTGGCAATGAATACACTTTTAATAAAAGGGAAACTAAACAGTTCTTTTGCCAGTGGTGAGGGCCCGGAAAGTGTTTCATCACCAAAGTCGATGCTTCTGCCCGGATATAATAATTTATTGGCCACGAATTTCATGGTTTCCGGGTTGGGCGTCATTTCGGTATAGATGCTGATCACCGGGTTGCCTGTTTGTATCATAGTTCTTTCATTTAGCTGATTGCGGCAAAATTAATTAAAAGCATTGGTGAGAAGCCCTGCCGCTTACCGGAGAGGCCGATAAAAGGTATAATTTTCGGATATCGAAAACAAAACCGGCCAGATACAAGGCAGCTCTATCGTTTTAAGGATACCCGTTTCAAACATGTTAAATCACTCCCAATATAGAAATACCTGCCAAATGTCATATTTTATTGATTTGAAGCGATGTAGCTTTGCAAAATCAAATTATCAAACACCATCAATCCAACTTTATGAAAGGCAAATATATTTCCACCTCATTAATGCTGGCGGTTCTGGCGGGTACAAAAGAAGGCTTCATCCTTCACATTAATGAAACAAAAGCGGATCCAAAGGATCACCAGCTCATCTGGAGCAAAACGGCCGATACGGGCAAAAAAGGAAAAACAGAAACAAATCCTGCCTGACCCACCCACCTTCTACAATAAAAAAAGGGGAACCTCAAATGAGATACCCCCTTCAGTATTAGAAAAAATGGCCAGGCAATCAGAGTGATTTTAGTGCCTGTAACCTATCCCAGCGTTGCCGCAGGCCCTCATTGGCCATTGCCAGGAATGCTGTTGCTCTTTCAGGATCATTATTTTTAATGGTTGCAAAACGGTTTTCATGATACATGAACTCTTCCAATGGAACCGAGGGGTCTTTACTATCTAATACAAATCTTTGTCCCTGCTCTTTCAATGGATTGTAACGGAACAGTGGCCAGTATCCTGTTTTTACAGCCAGATCCTGTTGGTCCAGGCCGTGGCACATATCATACCCGTGCGCAATGCAATGGCTGTAGGCAATAATAATAGAAGGGCCGGGAAACGCTTCTGCTTCGAGAATGGTTTTAAGCGCGTGTACATCATTGGCGCCCATCGCAATTTCTGCAACAAAAGCGGTACCGTGCGCAATAGCCTGCATAGCAAGATCTTTCTTACCTGTTGTTTTTCCTTTGATAGAAAACTTAGCGCTTGCGCCTATCGGGGATGATTTAGATTTTTGTCCGCCGGTATTGGAATATACTTCGGTATCCAGTACCAGAATATTGATATTTTCGCCGGTAGATAAAACGTGATCCAAACCGCTAAAGCCGATATCATAGGCCCATCCATCACCACCTACAATCCACATGGATTTGTGTTCGAGGAATTCGGCTATCTGGGATAATAATCCTGCTGCGGGTTTATCAATCAGCTTTAACCTTGTTTTTAATTCATTTACATTCTTACGCTGCTGAATCACTTCTGCTTCATTCGCTTCCACATTAGTAAGAATAGCATCCGTAAGCTGGTCGCCCACCTCTTCCCGTAATGATTTTAATAAGGAGAGTCCATAATTACGTTTCATGTCGGTAGCTAACTTAATACCCAATCCAAACTCGGCATTATCTTCAAAAAGCGAGTTGGCCCAAGCTGGTCCGAGGCCCTGGGCGTTTTTACTCCAGGGTGTGGTAGGCAGGTTTCCGCCAAAAATAGAAGAGCAACCGGTTGCATTGGCAACGATCATCCTGTCGCCAAATAATTGTGTCAGTAATTTTAAATAGGGGGTTTCGCCACAGCCGCTGCAGGCGCCGGAGAATTCGAACAGGGGTTCCAGTAACTGAGAACCTTTTACAGTATTGCGGTTAACCCGTGTTCTGTCGATATCGGGCAGTGAAATAAAGAAATCCCAGTTTTGTTTTTCAGTTTCTTTCAGTGGCCGAACATCAGTCATATTGATAGCCTTATGGCCCGGCTGTGTTTTGCTTTCTATCGGGCAAACTTCAACGCAAAGATTACAACCTGTACAATCTTCAACAGCCACCTGTAGGGTATAAGACTCTGTGTCTTTAAAAAATTCTTTACCAATGGGCGCTGTGTGTTTGAAAAAATCGGGGGCATCTACCAATAAGTCGTTATTGTAAACTTTAGGACGAATGGCAGCGTGCGGACAAACGAAGAAACATTTACCGCATTGAGAACAAAGGCTCGCATCCCAAACAGGAACCTGCTCGGCGATATTTCTTTTTTCATAACGGGTGGTAGCGGAAGGATAGGTGCCATCTGCCGGGAAAGCGCTTACCGGCAGATCATCTCCTTCGCCGGCTATGATCCTGGCCAGTACCTGTTGTACAAAATCGGGAGCCCGTCCGGAGATAGCGGGCTCAATGGCTTTGGTACCAATGGTAAAATTTGAATAGTCTATCAGTGATAAATTTTCAAGTGTTTTATCAACGGCATCAAAATTCTTTTGCACTATGGCTTCTCCTTTTCTGCCGTATGTTTTTTTGATTGCATTTTTGATATAACTGATGGCCTCCTCTTTAGGTATTACATTCGAAATAGCGAAGAAGCAGGTTTGTAAAATAGCGTTGATACGGGAACCCATTCCGGTTTCTTTGGCAACCCTGGAAGCATTGATTACATATAGCTTCAGCTTTTTATCCATAATTTCTTCCTGTATTTTTTGAGGAAGGTTATGCCAAACATCTTCATTATTAAATGGGGCATTCAGTAAAAAGGTAGCTCCGTGTTGTGCGTCTTTCAATAAATCGTATTTCTCTAAATATTGAAAATGGTGGCAGGCAACAAAATTGGCAGAGTTAATCAGGTAGGTTGAACGGATAGGTTTTTTGCTGAATCGTAAGTGAGAAACGGTTAGTGAGCCTGATTTTTTAGAATCATATACAAAATAGCCCTGTACATGATTATCGGTTACGTCGCCCACAATTTTAATCGTGTTCTTGTTGGCGCTAACCGTACCATCGGCACCCAGGCCAAAGAACAGCCCGCGGAACAGGTGCTGGTCCTCCAGTGAGAATGTTTTATCGAAAGCTAAACTGGTATGGGTTACATCGTCTTCTATACCAATGGTAAAGCTGTTTTTTTGTTTGTCTTTTTTCAGCTCATTAAATACTGCCATTACCATACCCGGATTAAATTCCTTGGAAGCGAGTCCATATCGGCCACCAATAACGGTAGGCATTGTATTTTCCCATCCGGCATGCAGGGCGTTGATTACGTCCATATAAAGCGGTTCGCCAATAGCGCCGGTTTCTTTGCAGCGATCGAGTACGGCAATATGTTTTACGGTTTTGGGTATGGCATTGATAAAATGTTTAACAGAGAACGGTCTGAATAAATGTATATGCAGGTATCCTGTTTTTTCTCCTTTATTGTTCAGATAGTCAACGGTTTCCTGAACGGCACCGCAGCCAGACCCCATGATTATGATGATATTTTCGGCTTCCGCATGACCATAATATTCAAATAGTTTATAGGCACGGCCGGTAAGTTTTTCAAGTTTTTGCATCGTAGCTTCAACTATTTCGGGCACTTTCCGGTGGTATTCATTACAGGCTTCACGGCTTTGGAAGAATACATCGGGGTTTTGTGCAGTACCGCGAATAAAAGGATTTTCGGGGTTAAGGGCACGATAACGGTGACGGGCTACATCATTCACATCAATCATGTCTGTGATGATGGAATCAGGTATAATATCAACTTCGTTTAGTTCGTGTGAGGTACGGAAGCCATCAAAAATATTCAGGAAGGGGATGCTGGAGTGAAGTGTAGCTGATGTGGCAATCATGGCCATATCGTGCGCTTCCTGTGCATTGTTACCAAATAACATAGCAAATCCGGTAGAGCGAACGGCCATTACATCACTATGATCGCCAAAGATTGATAATGCGTGTGTTGCGAGCGATCTGGCGGCAATATGAAAAACGGTGGGCGTAAGTTCCCCCGCTATTTTATACATATTAGGTATCATCAGCAATAAACCCTGTGAGCAGGTAAAGGTAGAGGCCAATGCGCCACCCTGCAGTGCACCATGAATGGCCCCGGCGGCTCCTGCTTCGCTTTGCATTTCTATTATTTTGGGTACTTCCCCAAAAATATTTTCTCTGTTATCGCTGCTCCATTCATCTGCAAACTCACCCATGGTTGAAGAGGGGGTGATGGGATAAATGGCACACACTTCACTTGTTTTGTAAGCAATATGAACCGCGGCTTCGTTGCCATCTATTATAGCGATAGAAGAAGATTTTTTTGGAGCAACATCGGCTTGCTTACCTTTTACAACGGTAGTTTCCATTTTCTGGCAATTTATTTATATAATAATAAGCACAAATTACAACTCCCCCTTCTTTAAAATATGATTAATATCAGCCCGGGGTATGATTTATTGTAGCGTTCAGTTTAGAGAGACCGTAATGAAACCGCTTATTCCACTATCCGCAACTTTGCATAATTCAGCATAATTTTTTTCTCGCCATTCAGCTTGAACTGGATGGTGGCAACCGGGTTATGTGCCGAGCCTTCAATTTTGGCAACAGTGCCGAAACCAAATTTCTGGTGTTCTACCTGTTGACCCGCCCCGAGGTTAGCCGTATCGCTTGCTACGAAATTTGTGCTGGGTGTATGTTCCACTACTTTACCGGAGGGTGGGGTAATGGGTAAGTATTCGGGCTTTGTGTTATGGGTTTCCGTTTTTTTAGCGGGAGGAGGGCCGTATCTTTTTTCCGCCCTGGAAGCCGCATCGCCCAATCCGCTACCGCGTTGCATGCGTTCGAATCCGCCTCCCCAATCGGCGCCGAGGTTTCTGGCACCACCGCCGGCATAACTTTTATCAATAGGTTGCTCGGGCATTTCATCGATAAAACGACTGGGTTCATTTTGAACCAACTGACCAAAACGATACCGTGAATTGGCATAGGTTAACCAAAGCCGGTGTTTGGCGCGGGTAATAGCTACATAAAATAAACGACGCTCTTCTTCCAGTTCTTCCCTGGTATTAATGGCCATCGCATTCGGGAAAAGGGTTTCTTCTAACCCACCAACAAAAACGCAACTAAATTCGAGGCCTTTGGCAGCGTGTATGGTCATAAGTTTTACTACATCATTGTTTTCCTTGTCGTCATCCGCATCGGTTAATAAAGTGATCTGTTGTAAGTACGACCCCATGGTTTTATCACCCAGCTCTCCATCTTCATTACCCGGACTTTCGGTCCACTCTTTAATTGAGTTCAGCAATTCCTGCAGGTTCTCGTAACGGGCAAGGCCTTCAGAAGTTTTATCTGTAAATAATTCTTTTACGATATTTGTATGTTTACCCACCTGCACTGCCACATCGTATGCATTCTTATCGGTAAGCATACTTTGAAAATAGCGGATCATGGTAACGAAATTCGAAATCGTTTCCAGGGTACCTGCTTTAAAACCAAATTCTGCTGCACGGGTTAAGACCTCGAACATCGAAATTTTATTTTCGTTAGCATAGATCACACATTTTTCAACTGTTGTTTTGCCAATACCCCTGGCGGGGTAATTGATAATGCGTTTCAGGGCTTCTTCATCTTTTGTATTTACCATTACCCGTAAATAAGAAAGAAAATCTTTTACCTCTTTTCGTTGATAAAAACTAACGCCACCATATAAGCGATAGGCTATGCCCATGCGGCGCAGACTCTCTTCAAACGAACGGCTTTGGGCATTGGTGCGATAGAGAATGGCAAAGTCGCGGTTATAATAATGGTTGCGTAGTTTCTGTTCCTTTATGGTATCGGCAACAAATTTTCCTTCATCATTATCTGTCATGGTTCTAACCAGGCAGATTTTTTCACCATCGCTGTTTTCCGTCCAGAGATTTTTTGGAATATGGCCCTTGTTATTGCCGATGACTGTATTGGCTACAGTCAATATACTTTTGCTGCTACGGTAGTTCTGTTCCAGCTTCACCACTTTTACATCGTCATAATCTTTCTGAAACTGCAGGATATTTTCGATAGTAGCACCGCGAAAACTGTAAATACTTTGTGCGTCATCCCCCACCACACAAATGTTCTCGTGCATGGCGGCCAGCAATTTGGTTATTTGATACTGTACGGTATTGGTATCCTGGTACTCATCAATTAATATGTATTTGAACTTGCGTTGGTATTTGCTTAGCGCTTCCGGACTGTTATGTAACAGTTCATACATTTTCAGCAGCAGGTCATCAAAATCCATTGCCCCGTTTTTAAAACAACGGTTGGCATAGGCTGCATAAATCTGCGCGATGGCCGGTCGGTTGGCGCGTGTATCTTCCTGCTGAATATAATAATCAACAGCATATTCAGCGGCGCTAACCAGGGCATTTTTGGCAGAGGAGATACGGTTGCCTACCACACTGGGCTTATAATGTTTATCGTCTAAATTGAGTTCATTGATGACGGTTTTAATTACTGAGCGACTGTCATCTGTATCATAGATGGTAAAATTATTCGGGTACCCGATGCGTGGCGCCTCGGCGCGTAATATTCTTGCGAAGACACTGTGAAAAGTTCCGATGTATAAGTTTCTGGCCTCAGAATTACCCAGAATTTTTTCTATCCGCTCTTTCATTTCCGCAGCGGCTTTATTGGTAAATGTGAGGGCGAGAATGTTAAAGGCGTCTACTTTTTCTTTGTCCATCAGGTGTGCAATACGGGTAGTTAACACTTTCGTTTTTCCGCTTCCCGCGCCGGCTATAATCATTAATGGCCCTTTAATATGTGTAACCGCTTCACGTTGCGGTTCGTTTAGTCCTTCCAGATACGATTGCATGCCTGCAAGATAAGGTTTGAACCCGAACACCTGCTCTTAGGGTGAATAGGTCAGGTGTTTTTACGGCGGCCCCGCCATGCCCGTGGCTTCATAATACGTATGAATTTTTTTTGGCAGGCAATCGTAACGGGGTGGTATGTTTATACGGCCCCCTTTTTTTGTTTATTGGGAAAATCCGCCATTTCAGTACCCTTTTATCCATTTGTTTTTGCCCCCCTTATAAAATAAGCTAGAATTGATCTGTTTTAGCTTAGCTAGATCACACACCACACCCGTTTGAAATTCAATACCGTATTGGGGATCATTTTGTAATGGCGAAGAGGGGGGTCATTAAAACTTGGCGATACTAGGTCATGGTGTGCTGGAGAATGGGGATCAACATGCATGAATTTTCCAGTTTATATGTTAAACCTTTCCTGCAATTACCTAATTAGAGGCCATTCAGCAGTATAATCGGTATATTTGCTGTTTGCCAAAACCGAGCTGTTACGGTACAGCGCCCATTTGGGTGAACCGTTTGATCAATTTTTTATCACATTCAATAGCATAAATATGTATACATTAAAAAATACAAGATGGAGTTATAGGGTGGTGGCAATGGCCGGCTTACTGGTTTTTATGAGCATGGCTTTTAATAACCCCACCAAAGGAACCGCGACCTTATCGAACAAAACCACCGTTGCAAAATCTTTTGTGGAAGAAAAAATGGGCCTTTATGAAAGTCTTAATTTGGGCTCTTTGGGCTTATCGCAGGAAGCGTTTGCTTATGCATTAACCGGTTTTGAAAAATTAGTACATGCGGGTACTGTTCGCAGAGATGATATTCTAACGATACTTGATTTTAGTTTATCATCTGATAAAAAGCGATTATTTGTTATCAATATGGCCAGCGGTGAATTAATTTTTAATACCTATGCCGCGCATGGAAAAAATTCCGGAACCGATGTAGCTACCAGGTTCTCCAATGAAATGAACAGCAATAAAAGCAGTCTTGGTTTTTATATAACAGGCGAAACCTATACCGGCAAGCATGGCGCTTCCTTACGGTTAGAAGGGAAAGAGAAAGGCTTTAATGACAATGCAATGGTTAGAGGCATTGTTATGCACAGCGCGGCTTATGTAAATGAGTCAATCATAGCCCAACAGGGATATATTGGCCGTAGCCAGGGTTGTCCCGCTATTCCGGCTAATATTTACAAAGCGGTCATTGAAACAATTAAAAACGGCACCTGTTTATTTATGTATAGCCCTGATAGATATTATACTACTCATTCAACCTACTTCGGGTAAGCGCTCCTCAACAACATCCTGTTTATTGGCAAATTGTGGCCTGATAACCCAGCTTTTGTTATTTTGTTTTCTGATAACCAGCCAATAAAAAAAGAAAAGGGTAGTTGTAATTGTCATAGCTGTCAAACTCCATTCCGGCAGTATGCCCAGAAGATTTACCAATAAACCATCATCAGCATAATTACCAAAGCCAAATAAAGCCGGTAACCGGTACCAGTAATAACAGGAAACACCGGAAGCGGCGAATATACTGATCAGCCCGCGTTCATATTTTGGCTGAATAATTTTTGAAAGTATCCCAAACAATAAAAGGGTAACGATAAAACCAATAAGCGGTAGCCGGTAAACATTTATGAATGATTGAAGCGAGGTAATAGCGGTTTCATCCTGCACATGAAACCATCCCCAGATAAAACCCGGTAATCCACCAATAATCAGCCATCCGCTTAATTTATGATAAATTGTTTTGGTTGAGGAATTCGGATGAATATTGGGCGTGGAGTCCGGACAGGGTATGATACAGTTCATGCATTGTTCGCAATGGGCATTGGGTATAGCGGCCAGGACATTACCGCCATACAGTTTTTCAACCGGATGAATTGGACACAAACCGGAGCACCAGGCGCTTTTCCACTCATAAAAAAAGCCAAGTATTATTCCGATAAAAGCCATCGAAATAATTAAGATAGCCGTTGCTACTCCATTCGTATTAAATACAGCATGTCGTAAAGGAACAATTACAAACAAAGCAATCACGCCAACTAAATTAAGCTTACCCAATTGTGTTACTGAAAGCTTTTTTCTTTTGGATAAACCAAAATGCCTGGGCAGTAAATTGGTAGTAGCCAAAGGACAAACATTTCGCCAAACGCCAATGGCAATTACAAATAAGGCAGGCGCGATGGGTATTAATATGTTCCAAAAGAGTAAAACCCCCAGTGATGGGTAAAACAGCAAACAAAACAAAATAGCGGCCCCAACCAGCCAAACGGCTGTTTGTGCTATTCGCCATATCAGAATAGATATGGAAGATAATTGATCACCCGATTTAAGCACAACTCTGGCAATTGACATAAAGAAGCAATTAATTAGAAAAAAGAAAATGGTGTTTTCGCGGCATGAAAGTTAAATGAAAGGCAACGGTTAAAAGATGATATATCTCAGGTTTTTCCGTCATTAATAATAACGGTAATGGGTACCGCTTTTGGGGAAACCTAAAACCAGGTACTGGTCATAAGCTGCATGGTTCTCTAAAATAAATTGTGCACACGATACAGTTTATTATTGAAAACGAAGCGGTACACGCCACCACACTTGAAGTAAGCGGGGGTATTATTGCGAAGGGGTTGGCTAAATAAAATGAAATTGTTCTATCCTTAACCGCGCAACGTTATAGTAACCTTATAATTTTTTTGCTCATTAAAATTAATCTGTACTTCTTCAGTACCAACTTTAAAAATAACAGTAGCAGGATAAATAAGGTTTTGTAAGATATAGGTGTTCCTTTTTTGTTGCGTAGAAATGGTAGACATGTTCTGGTAGCTTCCTTTCACAAAGATGGCTTCTGAAAGCGTGGGCTTGGGAATATCACCATGTACATCAACGGACCCTCCGGTAACACTTTCTAAATTTAATTCAATGGTAGGTATAGAAGAAGCGGGTTCAAAAGTAATGTTTACTGTATTAACCATATAGGTTTTAGTAACCAGTTTATAGGTACTCTCAAATAATCCGATATACACATCCTTTTTCCAGAAGCCGGTTACGGTATTGGTTTCTCCCGTTTCTGTTTTAATAATAGCCACTCCTTCGCCATCACGTTTACCCTTTTTAAAACTCCCTTTAAAACTATTCCCTTTGGCATCCGAGTATATTCCGGTACCATCAGGCAACCCCAATTTGAATTGACCTTCATAGGTATTGGCGCCAACCGCTTTGCCCAAACCTTCTGCCTTACCATTTTTACACTCACCTGTATACACTCCCGCTAAATCGGGATCCAATACTTTACAATTTTGAGCCAGTACAACAGGCGAAAAGAATAAGACCGTTACAATAAAAAAGAGGAACGAAAAATATTTTTTCATAATCCGATAATTGACAAATTTGTTAATTTAGGGAATAAGATACGCCATTTTAAGTTGTTGAATCACTTTTTCAATAACATTGTTAACTTCCAGAAGCATGGGAGCAAGGGAAGGACTGTCTACTTCGTCTTTGCCTGCCATTTCAATCTCAAGAATGGCAGTATTCAACGAACTGATGCCCATATTGGCGATGCTGGGTTTTACTTTATGGGCTAGTCTGCCCATCTCTTTCAGATCGTGCTGTTCATAGGCTTTATTCATATCCACCACTATGACGGGCGTAAGCTCAATAAACATGTCGACCATTTTTTTAATAAAGTCCCTGTCGCCGCCTGCTACTTCTTCGAAATAGGCGATACTATACAAAATGTCGGCAGATTCATTGGGTTCAGACATAGATTTGGGTTTTAGCAAAGGTCGGATAATTTTAGCTAACAGGTATTAGGCAAAGTGGAAAGTTAGGATTTCTTCGGAAAATAGTCTCTATTTTAAATTAGTAATGCCTGCTGCCTGTTTGGGTCAATTAAGTAGTACAAGTTACGATTTTAGTATTTTTGTAAAATATATCAGATTGTGCTAAATAAATAAGATAGTCAGTAATATGTATCAGCAAAAGAAGGGTATTGATATTATTGGTAAAATCCTGGATGCATGTTATGCACATAATCCGGATGCATTATTTATTATGAGCCTGATGCACCAGTATGAGGAACGGGGAAGCCTGAGTAAAAAACAATTGCAGGGGCTGCTGTCAAAGGCCCAAAAGGTAAAAGAAATGCCCACCAACCTGCTGGGTACGCTGGAAGCGATTATTTTAAAAATGCCTACCCGGTATAAGTCTGTAGACCCCATTGTTCTATCGCCTGTTTATGAAAAGAATGCAGCAGCCGGAGAACTGATAAAAGCCATCCTGGCCAAATACCCGGAACATAAACGGGTATTATTTTTTAAATCGAAATTCGAGAATAATGAAACAATCGCTGCAGAGGAGGTAAATGAGTTAAAAAAATTTTATAAGGCGTTGGGGTTGATTAATTGATTCTTAATTGCCCCTAAAACCAGCCTCTACGCCGAAACACCAACACCATATAAATGGGCACAATCAGCATTAGGCCTACGGCTATAAAGAATCCATAGGGGTGATGAATATAGGGGAGCTGGTCAAAATTCATTCCGAAAATTCCACCGATAACGGTGGCGGGGGCGAGTAAGCAGGTTACTACGGCCATTACTTTCATTACTTCATTCATCTTCAGGTTTACATTACTCAGATAGAGGTCCTGTAAGTTCATCATCATATCCCGGTAGTTCTCTGCCAGGTCGTTGGCCTGAACAATATGGTCGTAAATATCTTTGAAGTATTTAGTGGTTCTTTCTTCTAACAGGTCACTATCACTACGGATAAATCCATTGATGAGGTCGCGAACAGGACTCACATTTCTTTTGAGTACAATTAATTCTTTACGCAAACTATTGATCTCGGCCAATGATCGGGTATTGCTGCTGCGGATAATTCTTTCTTCCAGCATTTCAATACGGTCGCCTAATTTTTCCATCACTAAATAATAATGGTCTACAATCATATCCAGCAAAGCATAACATAAATAATCGGCTCCACTCTGTCTAAGCTTGCTGTTATTGGTGCGAAGTTTTTCCCTGATAGGACTAAATACATCCCTTGTGCCATCTTCCTGAAATGTAATTACAAAGCCTTTGCCCAATACAATACTGATTTGCTCGGTTTCCACGGCACCTGTTCTGTCATTAAAATACAGCATGTTCAGCAGGCAGAAAAGAACGGGATCCATTTCATCCATCTTGGGCCGCTGGCTTACACTTAGAATGTCTTCCTGAATAAGTGCATGAATATTAAAGTTCGTAGCAATCTCTTCTACATCCGCTTTACGCAGGCCATCTACATTTATCCAGGAAACGGTATTACTATCTCTGAAGGAAAAGCTTTCTGCCAGGCTATTCAGCTTTTTTTCTTCCAGTTCTTGTGGTGTATAATCAAATATAGTAATGGCTGATATGGCGGCCTCTTTTCTGTGTGGCGCTGCCGTGGGGTTTACCTTAAAAATATCGCGGGTTCGCTTGGTATTAAAAAGGGTGAGTACTTTAAAATATTTGAGGTATTTATTTTCTGGCATCTTTGAAGGTAAAAACAAGTTTTTGAAAATAGCAAATTTTTCAAAAGCGTTAACTTCCTGCCAGGGCAGCCACCATCCTGATCTCGCCATAACTGATCTCTTCGGGTAGGTTGTCTTTTAATTGTTTCATCCCCAGGCGGCCATATTTTGCAATAGCCCTTTCTATTAATTCCTGTTTATCCGCAGGCACAAATTCATGGATGCCAATTTCACCGGTACTAACAAAATAACTCAGGTGTGTTTCAATAGTGGTATGGGCCAACTGGCGGCTTTCTGCAATCTCTGCAATAGTATTTCCGGCACGGTACATGTTATAACTTACCTTTTTAGTATCCGATGCCCCTGCCCGCGTTGCCGATGCCCGCTTTGCTTTTTTGGGGTGCTTTATATTCATCTTTGAACCCAACTGGTTTTCCTGGCAATAGTCTTGAATCAGTTCTAAAAAAGGCCTGCCATATTTTTCAATCTTGTAGGCGCCAAAGCCGGATATATTGGGCAGATCATCCTGTGCTACCGGTAAATAAGTGGCCAGGTCCAGTAAACTACTGTCACTAAAAATCAGGTAGGCCGGCACATTTTCTTCGTGCGCTATCCGGTTGCGCAATTTTTTCAGCTCTTCAAACAATGGTTTTTCGTAAGCATGCTTCTGATAGATTACCGGCTCTTTTGCAATGGTAATTTGTACCGGCGCCGTTAGAAATACTTTCTCTCCTTTAAACAAAACGTTCTGACTTTTCTCTGTTAATTGTAAAACAGGAAATTCATTAGCGGATTGTTTCAGGTAATGATACTGCAATAACTCTTTCGTGTAATGCATCCATTCTTCTTTCGGCCTGTCTTTGCCAATACCGTAAACAGATAAAGATTTATGTTCTTCTCTTATTTTTTCACTGTTACTGCCTTTTAAAATATCTATCATATACCTTGCCCCAAAGCCCTGTTTGATGCGATAGACGGCGCTCAAAATCTTTTGTGCAATTACGGTGCAGTCCTGCAGTTCGGGTTTATGTAAACAGGTATCACAGCTACCGCAATAACCTGGCGCCTCCTCGCCAAAATAATTGAGCAGGTATTTTCTGCGGCATCCTTTGGTTTCGCAGAGCCGCACCATCTGGTCGAGCTTCTTTAAAAGAATAGTTGTTTGTTCGGGATTATTTTCTACCTGTGCAAAGCCACGCAGCTTCATCACATCACCCGCGCCAAAAAATAATATAGCCTCACTGGGTAAACCATCGCGACCGGCTCTTCCGGTTTCCTGGTAATAGCCTTCAATATTTTTTGGCAGATCGGCATGCACCACAAAGCGCACATTACTTTTATTAATACCCATCCCAAAAGCGATAGTGGCCACCATAATTTTGATATCATCTCTCAAAAATAAATCCTGCCGTTCATCGCGTAAATTTTTCTCCAGTCCGGCATGATAGGCCGCGGCGCTATATCCGTCTGCCAACAGATCGCCTGCCAATTTTTCGGTTGCGTTCCTGCTCAAACAATAAATAATACCACTGTCTTCCTGATGTGCTTCCAGGTATTCGAGTAGTGCATCATAATACCCTTTTTTGGGTTTGATATAATAGGAAATATTTGGACGGTTAAAACTGTTTTCAAAAACATGATAGTTGGTGATCTGCAGTTGCCGGATGATATCATCTTTTGTGAGCGAGTCGGCTGTTGCTGTTAGGGCAATCACCGGTATGTTGGGAAATACTTCTTTTAACTGACTAAGCACACGGTACTCAGGTCTGAAATCATGTCCCCACTGACTAATGCAGTGCGCCTCATCAATGGCGAATAAAGAAAGTGGTATTTCCCGCAGAAAATGCAGAAAGGGAATTTCGCCACCCACTAATCTTTCCGGCGCCACATACAATAGTTTCAATTCATTTCTGCGCAGTTGCTGCAGTATGAGTGATTGTTCCCCACTGCTTTGTGTGCTATTGAGGAAGGCGGCTTTTACACCGCTTAGTACAAGGGCGTCTACCTGGTCTTTCATCAGGGCTATTAACGGACTAACCACAATCGTAACCCCGGGTAAACAGAGTGCGGGTACCTGGTAGCAAAGACTTTTACCGCCGCCTGTAGGCATGAGTACTACGGCATCTTTTCCTTGTAATAACTGCTCAATAATGGCTTCCTGGTTATGCCGGAAGGCAGGATAACCAAAAACGGAAGTCAAAATTTGATGTGGTGTTACGATACCCTTCATAGCCGCTGCAAGATAATACCCGAAAACCGTAAAAAGGTTAGGGGTTTATACTTTAATAGAGCAGTGTTTATACGGAGTTTGGAGTTGATTTAGAGTTCCCGGATCCAGATATTGCGGTAACTTATGGGGTTACCGCCATCCTTGCCGTGATCCTGAAGTACGATGGGTAATTTATCGGCATGAAATCTGTACACCGGCTCACCAATCCATTCGGTATGGCCCTTAATGGCCACATTATTTTGTACCAATATACCATTGAAGAATACCGTGATCCTGGCAGGCGATTGTACTATACCATCTGAATAAAAAACAGGTGCGGTAAAAACCACATCATAAGATTGCCATTCACCGGGCTTTTTGGAAGCACTCACCAGTGGGATATGTTGCTTATAAATACTACCTGCTTGTCCGTTTACATAGGTTGGGTTATTATACGAATCCAGTACCTGCAGTTCATATTGTTCCATAAAAAAGATACCGCTGTTACCACGTGACTGGCTGGCGCCGGCAATAGTGGTGGGCTCGCGCCATTCAATGTGTAACTGGCAATCACCGAAGCCCTGTTTGGTAGCGATATTGCCCGATCCTTTTACAACGGTTAATGCGCCATCCTTATCAATTTTCCAGGCGGGTTGTCCGCCTTTTTCTTTTTGCCATTGCAAAATATCTTTACCATTATATAAAATGATGGCATCAGAAGGTGCATCACTATTGGTTTTGCCGGGCGTAACCATTGGCGGCACCGGCTCCCATATTTCTGACTTTGCGGCTTCCTTCGCCAGACTATCATTATTTACCGGTTTCTGTGCAATCAAACTGTTTACCATATAAAACGCGAAACATAAAACAACAATTCTTTTCATAATATTCATTTTATTTCAACATTCAAAATTCCGTTATCCATATTCAATATTTCCTACAGAGCGGTTATCCCTACGGGATATTTCTTCAATGGCTCATTGCCCTGGCAACCGGTACCCATTATGATATTCCTTTGTTAAATATTTTTTATTGATAGCGTCATCTGTAAACGCCTGCTTACCTGTATCCCAGAATAATTTCTGCTTGGTGCGATACGCGATATTTCCCATCTGCGCCAGGGAAGCAATATCGGCTCCGGCCTGTATAGGGCATTTCAGGTCTTTCAGGTTTCTTGATTTTACCACGTCTACAAAGTTCACCCAATGTTTATCTAAACCATTATCCATTGATTTTTGGAAAGGCACCATTACTTTACCCGCATTCTTCGCCTCTTCCAATACCTCCCATCCATTGCGGTTTAATACCAGTGTTCCGTTATTACCAATAAAGGCAATGCCATGATCTTTTCCGTAATTACCATTACCAATACCCACTGCATGATCCCAGATAATATTAAATCCATCAAACTCATACAGGGCCATCAGGGTATCCGGTGTTTCATCTGCTGAATCGGGTTTTGCAAATTTACCACCTACCGTTACAATAGAATTTGGGTTGGCCACTTTCATACCCATCAATGCATAGTCGAGTAAATGCACGCCCCAGTCTGTCATCAATCCACCCGCATAATCCCAAAACCAGCGAAAGGTAAAATGAAAACGGTTAGGGTTGAAATCCCTTGTGGGAGCGGGCCCTAGCCATTGTGCATAATCAACCCCTGCAGGTACCGGTCCATTGGGTTTTACATCGAGCGGTTGTTTCCAGTCGAGGTAACACCAGACTTTTACCGTGCGAATATTGCCCAATTTTCCACTGTGTACATAATCGATGGCATCTGTAAAATGTTGCTGGCTTCTTTGCCATTGGCCGGCCTGTACTACCTTATTATACCGTTGTTGTGCCTGCACCATGGCACGGCATTCACCAATAGAGTTGCCCACAGGTTTTTCTACATATACATCTTTACCTGCTTCGCAGGCATGAATCATTTGCAGTGCATGCCAGTGATCGGGACTACCGATAATTACCGCATCAATATCTTTTTGATCGAGTAGTTGTCTATAATCGTTGCAGGTCTTCAGTTTAGAACTATCCACCTTCCATTTGCCCAGTTCGCCCATTCTTCTGTTGAGAACATTTGTATCTACATCGCATAAACCCACCAGGTTTACGCCCGGTACCTTCATAGCGGCGGTAAGGTCTGACCAACCCATACCATTAATACCAATAGCGGCGATATTCAGTTGATCGCTGGGGGCTATGCGGTTTTTAAAATAAGCAAATGCCTGGTTATGCGTTGCGGTGCCTAACAAACCGCCTCCCGCAACAAAAGCGGAATTGCGCAAAAAATTTCTTCGGGATGACATAGCGATCGGTTAAGAATTGAAGGTAGAAATTAAGCAGATTTTTTCATAAAAAATGTTCAACCGATATAATAAATTTGATGATAGCGAAGATGGGTAGCCCCTACGGGGCAAAAAAAATCTGCATTTATTGAGGCTACAGAGCGGTAGCCCCTACGGGGCAAAAAACGTTTGTACCTGTTGATGTTACAGGGTGTTAGCCCTACGGGGTAAAAAACGTTTGTACCTGTTGATGTTACAGGGTGTTAGCCCTGCGGGGTAAAAAACGTTTGTACCTGTTGATGTTACAGGGTGTTAGCCCTGCGGGGTAAAAAACGTTTGTACCTGTTGATGTTACAGGGTGTTAGCCCTGCGGGGCAAAAAACGTTTGTACCTGTTGATGTTACAGGGTGTTAGCCCTGCGGGGCATAGAATGGTGTGTGCGAATGAAGAGATGTTCAACAGCAACAATAACTTATTGATAAAATATCCCGTAGGGATAACCGCTCTGTAGCAAACATCGAAAAACAAAAACCAAAATGCCCCGTAGGGGCTACCCCTGGGTGCCGGCATTCAAAAATATTACAATACCGGCCTGGAAATTTTTGCCAAACGGATGGGTTTGGGTCTACGAATATTTTTATTTTCATCCACCGGAAAATCTTCTGCCTGTAGTTCAATACGGCGGGTAATATCATTCAACGAGGTTAAACGCTGAACGGTATAAGGAATGGTATCCAACCCGGACACGAATTTGAGTATATAGGTATAAATACCAATCAAACTACCGGCCATAATGGTGGTACCGGAAACCTGGTTGGTTACCAGTAATGAGATGCCAATCACCACCATTACCATCAACTCCATAATACCAAAATTCCATGCTTCCTGGTCGCTGATGCGTATTTGCCAGTGACGGAGATTATTAAAATGCGTAACAATGGCTTTCTTATTGCCCGATGTAATGATGTCTACCTGTTGTTCCAGTTCATCATTCTTTAACCTGTTCAGCCGCTTCATCCGTTTACCATACACATAGCTGATACCAATTACCGGAACTAAAATGGCCAGGCAGAGTAATACCACAGAACGGTCGTAAAAATACAACAGGATAACAGAGCCCAATAAATTATAGCCTGCTTCTATCACATATACCAGGTCAAACTCCAGAAAATCAACGAACTCCCTGGCTAAGGTAGAGTGGGCGCTGAGTTTGGATACGGCCGACTGATCAATACGGCGCGATAAAAAACGGGTAACCAGCGAAGTATAAATAGCCGAATAGGTTCGGGTATCATACCTATGCCTGATGGTACCGATGATGAGCCATGCCAGGTGAACACCCGATAATATGATCAATCCGTGGTAACTTCCTTTCATCAGGTCGTTAATGGCTTCTCCCATAAAGTATGGGCGTAACAGTGATCCCAGCATTTCCAGTGAAAATAACAGGTAGGTAATCACCAGTTGCGTCCGGTGTTTCTGTATCAGTTTCCGTAAAATCTCAAATCTCGACATCGTAATGCATCCTCAATTTTTTAGTCAGGCCGGCTTTTTACCTCACGGCTATCCATACCGCTGCAAGGGGGTAATACAGTATTATTGCTTTAATAGGGGTAATAACGTAAGACTGTAAAACAGGGGAAATGTTTAATTGCCTGCCCGGGTTTCCCGGCTGGTTACCGAATTATTTTTTTTGCCCGAGACCAGTCCCCGGCAATTGGGGGCGCCACACCGGCATTGAAAAGGCTCCATCATGTCATCCAGAAAGGAGGCATAGTCGAGGGTTAGTTCCTGCCCTGGTTGTATGGAACAAAGGGCTAATACGTTAAGGCCATCATAAGCGGTATTGGGCCGGCAGCTATGGTTTTGCGGGGCCCATTCGGCCGGGTTCTCATCCCAAAGTAAAAACACCTCATTACTAACAGGGTAAGCATATCGGGCAAATATTTCTTTTTCTGCCCCGGTCCAGTTTTCTGCTACATAGCGGCGGGTAATTATTCGCTGGGAACGACCTTCTCCATTAAAAATCAGCTCTTTGGCCTGTATAAAACGGGTAGCGTAGATGCCATAGCCGGCAATGGCATCCCCTTTGATAGTGTATTTTTTCTGTATACGGGCATAACGGGCCATGCCTTCGGCGATGATATGCCGCAGGTAACCGGCCTGCCCTATTCCATCGTAGTTAAGAATATAATCGGCGGAACCTTCATAGCCATCACGATAAAAAACAGAACAGGTAAAATTGATTTCGAGAAAATAGAGTTGCCCTTTTTCGTTTAACCGAAAATCGAGTCTTGCATACCCTACCCCATTAAATCCTTTGAATATTTTTTGGGCCGCATCGCGAAGCTGTTGTTCTATCAATGGGTCATTGCAGGGTATATTGGCATCGGGGTGTAGTTCGGATGTTTTTAAAGCATAGGTTTTGAAGGCGAAACCAGATGGAAAAATAAATTCTACCGGTTTAAAACTGGTGGCTGTTTTACCATCCGCATTGGCGGCAATGAGCACGGTAAATTCTCTGCCGGCTATATATTCTTCGGCAAGTAGTTGCGGATATTCCTGCAGGCTTGCCTTTACTTTTTCTAATAGTTCTACCTGGTTGTGAACGAGCGAATGTTCATCAATACCCAAACTATCTCCTGCTTTGGCGGGTTTAATAAACAGTGGGAATGTTAATTGTGCGGTGGCTGTATGCAGATCCTCTTCTTTTTCCAGTAAGGTATAGGCTGGTGTGGCAATGCCTTCGCAATACGCCACATATTTCATCAGCTCTTTTGGCGGATCATATAATAAGGTGGTAGGGCCGGTATACGGAAGCCCCAATAGTTCCAGTGTATAGATCACATCAATAGAAGGCACTTCCCATTCAAGATAGCCTTCGCAGAGGTTTACAAAGATTGTATAGCCTTTATGCTGTAAGGCCTTGAGTTGTTGGTAGGTAGTGAGTTTATTCAGAAATACATGATCAACCGTTGCTTCAGGTAAAAGCGCCGACAGGTTTCTGGGGGGATCATAATATTGATAATCTACCGCTGAAGTTGAATAATCGGGTAGCAGTACGCAGACTTTTAGGTGATTATTGCTCATTTCATAGGTATCTTACTGGTGCGTTGCCATGGGGCGGGGTACTAATACATTCTTTTTTCTTCTGAACGCATCATTGATAATTTCAACAATTAATTGGGTAAATGTTTTTTCACTCACGCGCAAGATAGCGCCGATAGAGGTATAATCCTCATCTTCACTTAAGCCACATTGCGCGTTAACTTCCAGTACATATAATTGTTGGGTTACCGCATCCATCCGGATATCTACCCTGGTATACCCTGTTCCGCCAACAGCGATATAGGCATCCAGGCTAATTTGTTTAAGCGCGTCAATCAGGGAAGGATCGGGCGATTGGTATTCATAAAAATTACCTTCTTCCGGCATGGGCGATTCTTCTTCATAGATTTCCCATAAACGATCGAAGGATAAAAATTTTTCTTTGTCGGGTAAGGAAGGATGAAATACCCTTTCAACGGGCTCATAAATAATACAGTCTTCCGGAAACAGGGAGGAGCCAACAATAAGTGTGGTGAATTCAGGACCGATAATAAATTCTTCCGCTACAAGTCCCTCTGCTGCCAGGTTCCAGCCTCTGTAGCCTTCAAACATTTTTTGAACCTGTGTGGCCAGTTCAGTTTTTGTGTATACTACATTTTTAATACCCACGCCCATGCTACCGCCGGAAACAGCGGGTTTTACAATTACCGGTGTTCCTAAATGTTTGAGCAGCCCGTTCAGATTTTGCGTGTTGGAAAGGATGGCTTCCCATTTTGCATTGGGTACATTCGCGTTATCGAAGGCTTCTTTCATGGGAATTTTAGAAGTGGTGATGCGATAAAAATATTCATCCGATCCTGTATACACCAATTCGGCGGCTTCCAGTAACTGTACCACAGAAATACCGGGTGTTCCGTTTACTTCATCTCCATCACAAAGATTCAGTACCAGCGGAAAATAGTCTCCGGTTATTTTTTCTGCCAGGATAATGGCAATGATGGCCTCATAATCATGCATGCCAACCGGCTGCCATTGCCAGGCAAACCCAAGTGTTTCAAATGTTTTGGTGTATTCAGCAATGCTTTGCGAAAAATCGTAATAGTAGTCAATATTGGCATCCGCTGTTATCAGGTATGGAGCCAGTACCCAAACTTTCAGACGGTCAACAGGAACTAAAGGAATAAAATCATCAACTGGCAACATGAGAATTATTTCGTCTTAGGGGTTTGAAGTGTTTGTAAAATAAAATCGGTAAGCCGGTACCTGCCTGCTTCCTGTTCAGAAAGGAAGGCGGCGCCCTGTATGCGGTGTAAACATTGTTGTGTACCACAAAAACATTCGAAGGGCCGGTCCATTTGCCATTCTGTGGAAGGATAAAAAAAGACCAGCTCATCGCCTGGTTGTATTTCTTTCAGGGCAATCAGCTCCATGCGGGGAGTATCAAAAAAAACATTGGGGTTACAACTATGATTGATATACTGAAGAAAATCGGGTTGCAGGGTAATATGTTTGTTCTCGCCTGTTTGAACGGTAAGGTAGTTGGGTGTTTCCAGTATTTTTTCTGCCGCAAAAACGCAGATCAGTTCACCCGCATCAAAAAACGCGTTGGTGTGTAACGATTTTTCACCGGTATGACCGTTTTGCATAATATCTGCAAAACCGTGTTTACCAAGCATTTTGTAAGCAGTAGTAAGGGCGCCGGACATGTTATTGGGGTATTAAGTTTTTATTATTTTTAAAATTCAATAAAATAAACCTGCTTATTCATTTTATTGATACTTAATACTCCACATTTACCGGTTAATTATTAACAGGTAGCGTGTTTGGTTTGGCGGGGCCTTTCCGATCTGATGTTAGTGGCTACTCTTTTCTGTTTAATTTGAGCCATTATTAAACCATACAGGATGAGGTGAATGGTTTGTTTGGATAACGGTTTGGTTACTGTGCTGTTCATGTATAGAGCCATTTGGTTAGGTATGGCTGATACTAAATTACGAATAAAATTGAATAGACGTATAATCATACGTCAAAAAATAGTTGCATTGAGCTGACCTTGTTAGCTGATGGATAACAAGGAAAAGATACTGCTCAGGTTTGCCACGCAGCTTACTAAACTCAGGCAGGCAAAGGGTCTCAGCATTCGCCAGTTGGCAGCGGCTGCTGAACTTGAGTATAGCCAGGTACAAAGAATAGAAAAAGGGAAAGTAAATTTTGCCTTTACCACACTGGTTGCATTGGCGCAGGGACTGGATATAGACATCCAGGTTCTTTTGCAGGAGTAAAAAATACCGTGTTTTAACGCTTGTCAACGATAAGTCTACTAAGTACTTTCGCCATAGCATTTCTATGCAGCGGGTGTAACTGTTGCTGATATCCTGTGAAAAGACTGGCTCAACCGGGTACTAATACCTTATGTATTTGTTTTCTGTTGTTAGATATTGCAGGAATCGGGGTTGCCATTACTGAGTAGATATTCTAACGGTTACCCCCCGTTGCATACTGCCTGGATTTGTTTACCGGTAGAACCATTACCTAAAAAAGATATATATGGAAAAGAAAAATATCAGGGTTTTGATTGCAGACGACCACTGCCTGTTCAGAACCGGGTTAAGAACCTTGCTTGCACAGGTAAAAAACCTGGAAATTGTGGGAGAAGCCATAAATGGTCAGGACCTGATCAGGCGTTCCATAGAACTTTCGCCTGATGTAATTCTCACAGATATTAATATGCCGGTAATGGATGGCATTATGGCTACCAGGGAACTGGTTCGCCGAAAAATTAATAACAGGGTAATTGTATTATCTGCCTATGGAAAAGAAGAACCCATTCTTCAGATGCTGGAGGCAGGGGCATTGGGCTATATTTTAAAAACCGCCGATACGGCAGAAATATCCGAAGCCATTTACACTGTTTACCAGCATAAGCCCTATTTCTGCAAAGAGATTTCTGAGCGCCTTACTGAGATTGTTTCCAGGAATTACCTGTTGCCACATAAATCCGAACTCTTTTTTTCTGAAAGGGAAAAAGACATTATGCGGCTGATCTGCCGCGAATACACCAGCAAAGAAATAGCCTATTCACTACACCTCAGCAAAAGAACCGTAGAGGGCCACCGTACCCGTATCATGGATAAGATTGGCGCCAAAAGCATTGCCGGCATTATAACCTATGCCCTCGAGAAAGAGATCTATCAACGGGGCGTTCAATAGCCCCAGCTCTTCATCACGCTCAAATCTTCCTTCACACATTCCAGGGGTGTTTTACCCTGGTACGATTCCTGTTCAATAATAAAATGCAGGGTACCACCCGATTTTTTGCCCAGGTCGGTAATGGCTTTGGTATTGGCCACACCGGTACCTAATATGGTGCTTTCATACCCATCGCCCATTTCGCCTTTGGCAACTTTAATTTCATCTTTCACGTGTAAGGATACAAAGCGGCCAGGATGCTTGGCTACAATTGCATAGGCATCTGCACCGGTACCTATCAGGTTACCCATATCTAACTGTTGGGTTACCAACGAAGGATCCGTATTGTCGAGAATAATATCATATACTTTTTGTCCGTTGAGCGACTCGGTAAATTCAAAATTGTGGTTATGATAACCAAAACGCATACCCGATTTATGACAGAGTTCGCCGCATTTATTAAACACATCCATATACCCTTTCATGTCATCGTAGGTTTTGCGCATACTTTCATCAAACCAGGGACTGATCACAAATTCCTGTCCAACCGTAGCTGCATCTTCAATGGTATATTTCCAGGCATCGGTAAAATCTTTTTTGTTGGCATCCCAATGATTTTTGCCCATTACGGTATGTCCACTAGGCATCGCTAAGCCATAATCAGCCAATACTTTTTTAAAGTCTTTTGCAGCATAGCCATAAAATTTCCGGTTAATATAATTGGCGTGTTCTACATTTTTATATCCCATATCAGCCAGGGCCTGTAAAGTACCCAATGGATTCTTGCGCATATCCTCTCTTACTGAATACAACTGAACACCCGTAAGGGTTTTAGCGGCCGAAGCGGCAAATAATTGGTTCGAAAAAATAGAGCTGCCTGCCAATACAATGGCCGATTGCTGAATAAATGATCTGCGTGAGTGGTTCATGCTAAACAATTTTTAAGATGGCTGAAAGATAATCAAAAAATGCGAGGCCGATATAAGCAATATTTTCCGGTTACCTTTAATCTATGAAGACGGCTACCATCCAGGAAATTAAACAAGAACTGCAGGCGGCCAATCAGTCAAAACTCCTCGGGCTCTGTCTTCATTTGGCGAAATTTAAAAAAGAAAATAAGGAGCTGCTCACTTATTTGTTGTTTGAAGCACATGATGAGGAGTCTTATATCAGTAGCGTTAAATCTTTAATGGATGAGGGTTTTGCGGAACTACCCAGGGCCAATCTGTACCTCACCAAAAAAAGTCTGCGAAAAACCTTACGCATCACCAACCGCTATAGTAAGTATGCCGGTTCTAAACAGGTAGAAATATCGCTATTACTATACTTCTGTAGTAAAATGAAAAATTCGGGAATCCCTTATCAAAAAGCAACGGTGTTAATTAACCTTTACGAGCAGCAGCTTAAAAAAATAAATAAGGCATTACCTCTCCTGCATGAAGATCTGCAATACGATTTTCAGCAAGAACTGGCTGCCTTGTAAAAAGTGGCGTAAAACAAACTTTTGTGGCGCCTAAGCCGCTAAAAAGGGCGTAAACAGTGGGTTTTAAAACCAAATTCGTTTTTCGGCCATAAATAATGCACCTTTGTACTGTCTTTTGCCGCATTTTCAGGGCAATCATTACACCCATAAACCCCATAATTCACAAGCATGTACACACAGATCTGGAGTAAATACCTACCCATTATCAAGATTTTATTGAAGAGAACCCTAAATGGCGACCAGGTACTGGATTTGAACCGGATAGATTTTGAAAGAGCCGGCAGTGGCCGTAAAGCGGGGTATAAATTTTCGATTGAATTTACCAGGGGCCGTGTGGCTAATATAATCAGTGGTTCTGCCCTGGCTTCTGATCTTGCTTTTGTAATGCTGGAAGATGTTAATATCAAACCCCTGTTACTGGGTAACCATTATGTGGTATCCCTCAACACTAAATTTCAGCTAAGCCTGAAAAATGTAACGCCCAAAGAAGAGGTTGCCGCGGATGATGCGAACTCGGAAGGTGAAGCATAATCATTTTTCTCTTTTCTTTTTCAATTCCGGGCCTTTCTTATAGGTCATGGCCTTTCTATAGTCTTTTCATGAACGGCTTGGATTTGCCATAGTTTTTAGACTATGTGTCGAATTGTTTAAAAAATAGCCCGACCGCCCTCCCCATCTACCCAAAGAAAATAAAAATTTGCATCCTGTTACGTTACAGGTTACATTTATGTATGATTGTCAGTATTCAGCACAAGGGGCTTCGGTTACTTTGGACAAAAAACGACGTTTCGAAGCTTCCTGCCGGGCAGATAAAGAAGATCAGGAACGTGCTGATGCTGTTAAATGCCGCAGAAAAGGTAGAAGACATGAACTATGCCGGATCCGGTCTGCACCCGCTAAAAGGAGAACTAAAGGGATTTTGGTCTGTAACAATATCCGGCAACTACCGGGTCATTTTCAAATTTGAGAATGGCGATGTTCATTTAGCAGACTATATAGATTACCATTAAATAACCAAAAGAGGTTCGTTATGATAAAGCAAGGAATGCCGCCGGTTCATCCGGGAGAGATATTGAAGGAAATGTACCTGGATCCGCTTGGAGTTAACAACACCCGGCTGGCCGATAATCTGGGCGTTGCCCGTAAAACGGTTTCTCAACTGATCAACGGTCATATGGGAGTTAGTGCAGCGATGGCCCTTCGCCTGGGTAAGGCGTTTGATACAACGCCGGAGCTTTGGCTCAACCTGCAGCGCAACTATGATCTTTGGTATGCAGGTACTAAAATAACCGTGAATAAGGTTCGCTCCTTTCGGGTTCTTTCAACCGGGCCCTGCCGGTTTTAAAGCTGCTGCCAGGTTTTCATATACGATGGCATAAGTCCGTTACTACAAGGCAACCAGTCTAACGGTACAGCTATGGTACAATCATTTTTGCCCTGATTTACGCATAACCTGTTGAATTCTACGTTATTAAATAAAACATAGCCGATACCTTACTCAATTATCGTTTATATTAGCTGACCAACATCCTATTGATGAAACGTAGTTCCCCCCCAGACTGCAGAATCAAGTTTTGGCTCCTGTGCGCAGGGGTGTGGAGGCTGTGTAGGGGGGAGGGTTTCTTTTTCCCCCAGGAGGATTTTATATTTTGTTTTGGTGGGGGTGATGTTTTTGCTTGGCCCCACTTTTAGTTTTGGCAATATATTATCGAGCTACTACAAATCATTCGTTTCTTCTTATGATTTAAAGACAACCGATCATATTTCTTTTTTCAGTGATGAAAAAAGAAATATAAAAACTGCAAGTAAAATTAATGGCGACAACAAAGTCGCAAATTTTGATCTTTCTGCTAGTATTACCGGGACTACTACCGTCTGCAAAAATGCAGTTACTAATGTAACCTTTACTGGTTCAGGTGGTACGGTGCCATATACTTTTTCATATTTTGTTACCGGAGTTGGTGGTGTGCAATTCGTTTCTACAAGTGGTGGTAGTTCTTCAGTGGATGTATTAGTACCTACTTCTGGTGGAAACATTACATATACCTTACTTGGAGTTACTGATGGTGCCGCAGGGAATGCTGTAGCTTCTGGTACAGCAGTCGTAACTGTTAATGCACTTCCAACTGCTACAATCTCTGGCACTTTAAGTGTCTGTAAAGATGCAACTTCACCCAATCTCACCATTACTGGTGCAGGAGGTACAGCACCCTATACATTTACTTATAATATTAATAGCGGAGCAAGTCAGACTGTTGTTTCCAATGGTGCTGGCGTTGCCACATTGGCTGCCCCAACGTCAACTACGGGTACATTTACTTATAATCTTGTTCAGGTTCAGGAAAGTAGTGTTACTTCTTGTGTAAATAGTACAAGTAGTTCTGCAACGATTACTGTTAATCCCAATCCAACATTTACTGCTGTTGTGCCCCCTTATCCAATCATTTGTCAGGGAGTTACTTCGTTTCCTGTAGGTTATACAACAACAGGGTCGCCTAATCAGTATAAGATTATATGGGATGCAACCGCATCTCTCGCTGGATTTCAGGATGTCAACCCAACATTTGCAACAAATAATCTAGCCACTTTCAGTGGAACATTTAATGTTGTTAATGTACCTACAAATGTTTCAGGTACTTTTAATGGCACTTTAACTGTTAAGGTATCTTCAACTGGTTGCTCGTCCAGTCCAACAGCATCTTCAGTTTTAATTAATCCCTTACCAACAGCATCCATCAGTGGAAATTTAAGTGTATGTCAGAATGGTTCACCACAGACGGTAACGATTACGGGCAGTGGCGGAACATTACCTTATACATTTACGTATACATTAAATGGTGTTACCCAAACAGCAACTACGAGCGGAGGTAGTAGTTCAGTAAACGTAACTGCGGCAACGGGAACAGTAGGAACATTTTCCTATACCTTAGTATCGGTACAGGAGAGTAGTTCAACTACCTGTAGTAATACAGCGAGTGGTAGTGCGATCATTACGGTTAATCCCTTACCAACAGCATCCATCAGTGGAAATTTAAGTGTATGTCAGAACGGTTCACCACAGACGGTAACGATTACGGGCAGTGGCGGAACATTACCTTATACATTTACGTATACATTAAATGGTGTTACCCAAACAGCAACTACGAGCGGAGGTAGTAGTTCGGTAAACATAACTGCGGCAACGGGAACAGTAGGAACATTTTCCTATACCTTAGTATCGGTACAGGAGAGTAGTTCGACTACCTGTAGTAATACAGCGAGTGGTAGTGCGATCATTACGGTTAATCCCTTACCAACAGCATCCATCAGTGGAAATTTAAGTGTATGTCAGAATGGTTCACCACAGACAGTAACGATTACAGGCAGTGGCGGAACATTACCTTATACATTTACGTATACATTAAATGGTGTAACCCAAACAGCAACTACGAGCGGAGGTAGTAGTTCAGTAAACATAACTGCGGCAACGGGAACAGTAGGAACATTTTCCTATACCTTAGTATCGGTACAGGAGAGTAGTTCGACTACCTGTAGTAATACAGCGAGTGGTAGTGCGATCATTACAATCAATGCAATACCATCAACGCCGGTCGCGAGTAATAGTGGTGCTATCTGTGCAGGCTCAACATTAACACTAAGTACAGCAAACGTAACTGGGGGAACGTTTACATGGACAGGCCCGAACAGTTTTAGTTCATCATTACAAAATCCAACAGTTGTAACAGCCACCACCGGAGCCACAGGAACGTATTCGGTAACCGTATCAGTAAATAGTTGTGTGAGTACGGCTGGAACAACAAGTGCAACAATCAATGCAATACCATCAACACCAGTAGTAACCAATGGTGGTGCTATCTGTGCAGGTTCAACGTTAACACTAAGTACAGCAAACGTAACTGGGGGAACGTTTACATGGACGGGCCCGAACAGTTTTAGTTCATCATTACAAAATCCAACAATTGTAACAGCCACCACCGGAGCCACAGGAACGTATTCGGTAACCGTATCAGTAAATAGTTGTGTGAGTACGGCTGGAACAACTGCTGCTACAGTGAATGCGATACCATCAACACCAGTAGTAACCAATGGTGGTGCTATCTGTGCAGGTTCAACGTTAACACTAAGTACAGCAAACGTAACTGGGGGAACGTTTACATGGACGGGCCCGAACAGTTTTAGTTCATCATTACAAAATCCAACAATTGTAACAGCCACCACCGGAGCCACAGGAACGTATTCGGTAACCGTATCAGTAAATAGTTGTGTGAGTGCTGCAGGCACAACTGCTGCAATAGTAAATGCGATACCATCAACACCCGTAGTAACCAATGGTGGCGCTATCTGTGCAGGCTCAACATTAACACTAAGTACAGCAAACGTAACTGGGGGAACGTTTACATGGACAGGCCCCAACAGTTTTAGTTC
>Ga0265292_1000442_pt1 | contig 60163 bp, 52 predicted proteins | sample Munlanlewell296A_FD_189080 | JGI IMG/M metagenome (GOLD analysis project Ga0265292, IMG submission 189080) | Leachate microbial communities from a municipal landfill in Southern Ontario, Canada - Leachate well 296A | ecosystem: Engineered > Solid waste > Landfill > Unclassified | place: Canada...
AATCTTTTTTAATAATTGCCGCAAGCTTTGTTTTACTCAGCAGCAGTTGCCGAAAAAATAAACCTGTAAATCCTATTGACCAATTACCACCCGAAACACAAACAGGTGCTAATACTTTTGGTTGTTTAGTGAATGGAGAGGTGTTTAAGCCGGGAGGTAGTATTTTTTCCGGATCCAATCTTGCATGCATCTATCAATATCTTATTAGTGGCACACCCGCAGGATATACATTTGCCTTAGGTGCAACAAACAAAAAAGATCCCACAAATATCACTACTGTAGGTTTCGGACTTGATAGTATAAGAATGAACATAGGGCTTTTATTGTTAAAAGTAAGAAGAAACGGACACGGGGGGGGACAAGTAGGTTTCTATAATGATAGTAATCCTAATGGAGATATATATTCAACAAATAATTTTGTAACAGGAGAATTAAATATTAAAAAACTGGATACTGTTAATCAAATCGCTTCCGGTACTTTCTGGTTTGATGCAGTGAATGCCAATGGACAAAAAGTACAAATAAGGGAAGGCAGGTTTGATGTACGCTATACCCGGTAATCATATTCAATTTATCATACTAAAACCAATATTATGAAACCAAAACCAACTAAACACATCTGGTCTTTGATTATTTTATGTGTCCTTACCCTTTCCGCGTTAGCGCAGGATGAAATAAACACTGAATTCATCAACCGGATAAACTATGTGTTTTCACCAGTAGAAAAAAATCGTGTACCCAACGGATTGTTGCTGGATTATGCCATGGAATTTGCTGATGTAAAAAGCTATAATGGTGTGCTTACCGACAGCAATAAAGTGAATGCGGGGTTGTTACGAGATATCTACACAACCATTGCTATGAGTGCCATTCATAGCAATGCAGGCGGCTTGTACAGTCCTGATTCTGTTGACAGCATTTGGCAATTGCAAAGACAACCAGATATAATTACATTAAGCGGATTGTACTACAATTATTCAAGATTGAGAGATGATGCAGTAAACGCAGGTTTGATAACGGTAAGCAATGATCAATTGTACGACAGATATGTGAATGGTGTATGGCAAAATCCATATCAAACTGAAACAGTTTTTGCTATGTCGCCGCCCTTGCATGCATACAGCGGTAAAAGCTTTCAGGTAATATTACCTTCTAATTTATGGCTCACTAATAATGCACCTTCAATTAGTAGTATTGCGGTTGATTTTAATGATGGTGCAGGTTACAGAACTATTACCATAGGACAAGCTATAAATATCAGCTATGCCGATACCGGAAGAAAAACATGGACGTTCCGGCTAACGCATACCAATAACACCAACCTGTACAGCCACACTGAAATGCAAATTGAGTTGGAACCAAACAAATACAGCCTGTTTTTTTTAGATGCTGTCCCTGAATATCTGTTATGTTGAATGTTAAATAATGTGGACAATAATTAGGTATTCAACAATAATCCTCCAAAATCACGTTTCAGACATTCACTTCGCCGCATGAATCACATACTTCTCTGCAAAGTATTCTTCCGGGAAAATTTTAAAGATCGGCATCATCCTGGGGCGCAGGCCGCTTTCAAAAATTTCCTGGGCCAGGTCTCCGCCTTTGAGGCAGATTAGTCCATTGGGTAATGCTTTTGAATGATCTTTTCTTAAAAGAGGGGCGCTCCATTTCCAGAGATCCTTCAGCGGGGCCACGGCTCTTGAAATGGCATAGTCGAATTTGCGGTTCTTGATTTCCTCTGCACGGGTATGCTGTATCGTAATATTTTTGATATTGGCCCCTTCACAAACGGCTTCCACTACTTTTAATTTTTTAGCGATACTGTCTGCCAGGTGAAATTTTACTTTCGGAAAAAAGATGGCCAGCGGTATGCCGGGGAAACCACCGCCACAACCAATATCAATCACCTGTGTGCCGGGCTCAAAATTAGCAATGGCGGCAATGCTTAGCGAATGCAATACATGGTGCAAATAAATCGAATCAATATCTTTTCTCGATATCACATTGATCTTCGCGTTCCATTCAGTATATAATGCTTCCAGGGCGGTAAACTGCGCTACCTGCTCTTCAGAAAAATCGTCAAAATATTTCTGAATCAATCCCAGTTTTTGCGGGGCGCTTTCCATATAGCGGGTAGTGTAAAAATATGATAAAAGAATAACCAGATATCCAGTAACAGGAACCAGGGTACCAGGTCCCGCTCATTCAGTTTTTTCATGGTTCTGAAAAAAACAACCGACTGTACCAGTAACCGTACACCATATACCGATAATGCCATCCACCAGTTACAAAAAATGAGGGCAACTGCCAGTAATGGATAAACCAGGAACTGTGAAAGGGAATAGAGTCCCAATAAAAATTTATGCTTTGGCTTATAATACCGGCTGGTGGTATAATGACGGTATTTCTGCGTCATCCAGTGACTCCATCTTTTTTTAGGCTCACTCAGGGTATGAGCATCCGGATCAATTACTATCGCGGTATTGTTTGCAGTAGCTACCTGGTTAATAAATAGATCATCATCACCACTTGGTATCTGGTTAATGGATGAGAAGCCTTTATTGCGTAAGAACACTTCTTTTTTATAACTCAGGTTCCTGCCAACGCCCATATAAGGTGTGCCTGCGAGGGCATAAGATAAATATTGTAAAGCGGTATGAAATGTTTCGAACCGGATGAGCTTATTTAGAATGCCCGGCCTTTTGTGGTATGCCCCGTAACCGAGTACAATCTCTGTATTGTCGGTATAGGCATCCTGCATTTTCTGCATCCAGTATTCAGAAGCGGGTGTGCAGTCCGCATCGGTGAGTAATAATATCTCATATTTGGCGCTTCTGATACCCATGGATAAAGGAAATTTTTTACCGCTGATCATCTTCGCTTCCTGGGTAAGCTGTATATGATTGATGTTCTTGAATGATTTATTGAATTCATCAATCACATATCTGCCATCATCGGTAGAGTTGTCGTTCACTACCACCACTTCATGGGTGGTCTTATAATCCTGCACCAATACACCGGGCAGGTTCCTGGCAAGATTATCCGCTTCATCACGTGCGCAGATCACCACAGATACGGGGTGCTCATGGCTGACTTCTTTAGCAGGCGCTTTATAAAAGGCCAGGCGGCTAAAAAAATACAGGTAATAAAAAACCTGGATGGCGATCACTGTACAAAAAGCATAGAAAAGAATGCTCCATACAACGGGTGGTATCATCATCCGGCAAAAGTAGCGTTTTGGAGGGTTAGAGTGGATGGGGTGTGGAAAAGAATAGCGGGCGTCTTTTCCTTACTTTTGCCGGATGGCAGCATTGGAATTTCAGTTACCGGCAAATGCAACGGGCTCAAAGGCGAGAGCGGGTAAGATGATTACCGGTCATGGGGAGATACTGACGCCCATTTTTATGCCGGTAGGTACTGTGGGTAGTGTAAAAGCCGTAACACAGCAACAATTAAAACAGGAGGTGCGGGCGCAGATCATACTGGGCAATACCTATCATTTATACCTGAGGCCCGGTACTGAAGTGCTGGAAGGGGCCGGCGGCCTGCATACATTCATTGGTTGGAACAGGCCCATTTTAACCGATAGCGGGGGCTACCAGGTTTTTTCACTGGCAGCCAATCGGAAAATTAAGGAAGAAGGGGTAATGTTTCAATCGCATATTGATGGCAGCCGGCATTTATTCACACCCGAATCGGTCATGGATATTCAACGCAGTATTGGTGCGGATATCATCATGGCATTTGATGAATGTCCACCTTACCCCAGTGAGTATGCCTATGCTAAAAAAAGTATGGAACTCACGCATCGCTGGCTGGACAGGTGTTTTCAGCGATTGAGTGAAACGCCGGACAAATATGGCTATTCCCAGCATCTTTTCCCGATAGTACAGGGAAGTACCTATAAGGATCTTCGAAAAGCTTCCTGCGAATACATTGCCTCCAAAGGGGCGGCGGGTAATGCGATTGGCGGACTGAGTGTGGGCGAACCGGAAGAGATGATGTATGAATTCACGGAATACTGTACCGGTCATTTACCTGTTGATAAACCCCGTTATTTAATGGGAGTGGGCACCCCATGGAATATACTGGAGTGCATTGATCTGGGTATTGATATGTTTGATTGTGTAATGCCCACCCGCAATGGCCGGAATGGGATGCTGTTTACTACACAGGGTGTCATCAACATAAAAAATAAAAAATGGGCAACCGATTTTTCTCCTGTTGATCCGGGCCTGCCTTGCGAAACCAGTCAATATTATTCCAAAGCCTACCTGCGTCATTTATTTGTAGCCAACGAAATCCTGGGCCTGCAACTGGCCAGCATTCAAAACCTTGCCTTCTACCTCTGGCTCATGGGAGAAGCCAGGAAACATATACTGGAGGGAGATTTCAGCAGTTGGAAAAAAGAGATGGTTATAAAAGTTAAACAAAGACTATAAATCAAAGGACCATATAACTTATAACATACAACAATATAACTTACCACTCCCCCCTGTATCTTTGCCAGGATAACCTATCATGAAGAAAATCGACTGGTACATACTAAAGAAGTTTCTGACCACCTTCTTCTTCGCCATTTTCCTGTTTTCCATCATTGCCGTGGTAGTGGATGTAAGTGAAAAAACGGATGATTTTGTTAAGTCGCAACTGGGGCTTAAGCGGGTGCTTACGGAATATTATGCCGGTTTTATACCGCATATAGTGGCGTTGCTGTTTCCTTTATTTGTATTTATCGCTGTGATTTTTTTTACCTCTAAGATGGCCGGCAGAAGCGAGATTATAGCCATCCTGGCCAGCGGAACTTCCTATTCGCGATGGTTACGGCCTTACTGGATCGGTGGCATTATCCTGGCTGCTATGCTTTGGTTCTCTAACCAGTATATAGTACCCCGTGCCAACCAGGTAAGAGGGGCTTTTGAAGCCAGGTATATTGATGGTAATAACTCTTATAACAGCCTGGTGGCGCCGCCCAGCAATATTTATTTAAGGGTGGATTCATTTACGTTCGCCGGTATTTATACCTATGATACGGCGCTGAAAAGGGGTGGCCCCATTTTTTTATATAAGGTGGAGGGTAATAAAGTGGTGCTGAATTCAAGGGCCGATGTGATCCTTTGGGATACGGCAGGCAAAAAATGGAAACTCGAATCATTGGTTGAGCGGAAATTGAATCCTTTGAATGAACAGGTTACTATTGAGTTAAGCAGGGTGATGAATTTTAATTTTAAACCTTACGACCTTAGCCGCGACAAATACACCAAAGACAAACTCACTTCTCCCGAGCTGGACCGGTTTATACGGCTGGAAGAATTGCGCGGTTCTGAGGGGTTGAATGAATTGAAAGTGGAACGCTACCGCCGTGATGCCACCTGTGTAACGGTACTCCTGTTAACACTTATCGGGGCCATTGTGGCCGGGCGTAAGGTGAGGGGTGGCAGCGGGGTACACCTGGCAGTGGGTTTTGTGGTGGCGGCATTATTTATTATTACCGACAGGTTCTCTACCATTTTCTCTACCAAGGGTAATCTGCCCCCGTTGTTAGCTGCCTGGATACCCAATATTATCTTCGTTTTTGTAGTGGTTTACCTATATCGCAAAGCGCCGAAATAATTTTATCATTATTTCAACAACCTTCATCCCATTTGTTTTGTCGCGGATGGCAACTTGTTTTACCTTTATCGCATTTAGGAAAGGCTTTTCTGATATGGCCTGCCTATCTAAGGTATTATGTAAGCTTATCAATAAAAAATCAGTCATGGAATTAATTAAAGAGCGGTTTAAAGTAAAAGCGGATGCCTCGAATGTAGAAATTAAGGAATTGCTGAAGCAGCATGGTAGCAGAAAGATTGGAGAAGTAACCCTGGCACAGGTTTACCAGGGCATGCGTGGCATTACCGGTTTGGTAACTGAAACCAGTTTGTTGGATGCGCAGGATGGTATTCGTTTTCGTGGATACTCTATTCCGGAATTGCAGGAAAAATTGCCCAGGGCCCCTAATGGCGGGGAACCACTGCCCGAAGGTTTATATTACCTGATGTTGATTGGCGAATTGCCCACGGCAGAAGATGTGGCCCATATTACCAATATCTGGCAACGCCGCAGTCATGTACCCAACTATGTGTTTGCCACTATTGATGCATTGCCCATTAGCGCGCATCCCATGACCATGTTTGTTACCGGTGTGATGGCGCTGCAAACAGAAAGTAATTTTGCCAAAGAATATTCTAAAGGCATCAGTAAGTCGGATTACTGGAACCCGGCTTTTGATGACACGATAGACCTGATAGCCCGTCTGCCGCGTATTGCCGCGTATATCTACCGGAGAAAATATAAAAACAGTGAGCATATACAACCCAATGGTTTGCTCGATTGGGCAGGTAACCTGGCGCATATGATGGGTTTTGAAGATGAAAGCTTTAAAGAGCTGATGCGTTTATACATGACCATTCATGCCGATCATGAAGGTGGTAACGTATCGGCACATACCACACACCTGGTAGGATCCGCTTTAAGTGATCCATTCCTGAGTTATGCAGCCGGAATGAATGGTTTAGCGGGCCCTTTACATGGATTGGCTAACCAGGAAGTGATTAAGTGGATCTATGAGATGCAGGAGCAACTGGGTACCGATGAACCAACAAGGGAACAGATAGCTGGTTATGTTCAAAAAACATTGTCCGACGGTAAAGTAGTACCCGGTTATGGCCATGCCGTATTGCGCAAAACAGACCCACGTTTCACCGCGCAAATGGAATTTGGTAAAAAACATATGCCGGATGATAAACTGGTGAATACGGTTTGGAATATTTATGATACGGTGCCACCTATTTTACAGTCGCTCGGTAAAATAAAAAATCCCTGGCCCAATGTAGATGCGCATAGTGGCGCCTTATTGGTTCATTATGGAATGGTTGAATATGAATTTTATACCGTTCTCTTCGCCGTTAGCCGTGCATTGGGTGTAATGGCAAGTCTTTGCTGGGACAGGGTCCTCGGCTTTCCGCTCGAACGTCCTAAATCGGTTACTACCGAATCGGTTAAGTTATGGCTGGAAGGGAAAGATGAGATTTGGGAATAAGTGGTGCGGTTCACCAATCACAAACAATGATAAAATTTGTCCGCCGGAGTGTTTGCTTTGGCGGACTTTTTTTTCCTCCGGGAAGTCTCCCGGCAGGGAACCTTTAGATTTGCGGTTGAGAATTACCAATGCCCCTGGCGCAGTGAAAATGATGAGTATATCCGGTTGGTTGAGAAGGGGAGGATTCCTTTATAACTAAAATTTTGTCATACCCCTCTGAGCCTATACATTTGCAATCCACATGGGGGGTTAGCTCAGTTGGCTAGAGCGCTTGCATGGCATGCAAGAGGTCGTCGGTTCGACCCCGATACTCTCCACTTGATAATCAAATACTTACATATAAAATGTAAGTATTTTTTATTAAAGGTAAAACTTGGGTAAAACCAAATGTCAAATAGTTAGGGCGATAGAAAACAGGTTAACCTGAGATTGTTTTTTTTATAAAATTTTAATCAGCCCAGGTTGGTAATACATCAAACAAGAATACCGTCAAATCAGCGTAAATTATTTCTCTGTTATAAAAGCATTTGCCAGTAATTCCTGTTCAGCTTTGGGTAATTTATTTTTTTCTGCAACCAAACGCCATTTAGAAACGGATGCTTTTACCAATTTAATAATTTCGTTTGCACGCTCTTTCTTTACCCTGAATTCTCCCGCTACTTCGAGTGCGATTTCCAGATCAAGTGCATTGTCGGTAAGCGTAATATTTAATTTTAAACCGGTGCTATTTTCCACAGGATTTATATCAAAGGCGGGCGATAATAACCATCCACTATTGGACAATAAAAATCCATGATTGCGTAAATGATCATCCGTATTTGAAACGCATATATTGAAAACGATCCGGCGCCATAATTCTTCCAGGTCAGCAGTTACATTTGCACCGCTGCGCATCAGGAATTCTGCAAGGTGCAAATAGCTGATACCCTCTGTATGATCATTACCATCATTTAGCCCAAGCAAAGTCATGGCAGAAGCAAAATGTATCCTCTCCCCGGTATTTGTCCTGTCAAATCTTTTGGTTAAAAATGTATGTTGTTTTTTTGAGAATTGCCTGGCTGTTCCTTCGGCTACATTCAACCCTGCTTTAATGGCCAGTTCATTGACAACCATTTCCCAGCCGCCTATATCTTTTCCATCGTTATTGCTTGGAAATTTTGCGATCCACAAATGCCGTTTCCCATCGAGTACACTTGCCTTGGGTCTTGCTCCGCCAAGGGATGAACCGGGGGCGACCAACAGATTCAGCCATTTTAAATAATCAGGATCATTTACCGCATCATCCTTTTCTAACTGAAGGCTTGCATATTCAAGCTCTTTAAGAGAAGTCCAGGGAGGAGAAGCCATAGCTGCATTATCATTCAGGAAAGCGCCTCCGGGATCTGTTTTAAACCTTATTCCCCCCATCCTGTGACCGTCAAAAACACCAAGTAGGTAATCCGTTTCAAATAATGTGTTTTCTTTTCTTTTTTCCGCCCTGGCTATTGCGGCTTCCCTTCTGCGCATTAGCAACCTTCCCCAACGGTCAGGGGAAGAATCCAGAAATACGCCGAAATTATCTTTTGTATCATCAAGATATTGTGGCCCTGTATAGAGTTGCAATGCCGGGTCAATATATTGCGCAAATCCGCTGTCAAACCATTCTTTTGTATAACTGAAAGAAAATATTTCTTTTCCTTTCAGGCGTTCAGAAGATAGCACTCCCATCAGGGCCGGATTCTCCAAACCTTGCCAATGAGCATATACCTGTATGTTTCTTTTTTCTGCCATCCTGTTATTTCTTTTTTGGCGCCCTTTCTTTTACCGTTAATTGAGCATCCTGCAGTTTTCTGCCAAGTGTGTCGTCACTGGCGACTTTCAGCATATCTTTTTCCAGTCCGAGTACAAAAATGACCTTCATATAAATACCCATGGCAACAGAAGGGGAGCCTTTTTCTACTTGCCATAAAGTGGACCGGGCAATATCCGCCCGTTCCGCTACCTGCTCTGCACTCAGCCGCCGCCGCCGCCGGGCAAGTTTGAGGTTGTTACCGAATTCTACCATTATCTTTTCGGCTGTAGGTAATAAGATAGTGTTTCGGGATTTCATAATGTTTGCTATTTTGGACAAAATTACATAAAATGTTCGTAATAACAAACATTAAATATTTTTGTTGTTAGGTCTACCATAGCCACTTACGCTATGGATAAGGCGCTACTGTATCATAGTTTTGCTTTTAAACACATTCAGTATTTCCGTTGCCTTACCATTTAATGTTCCTGGCATAATAGTAATATCTACAGCAATACTTATGGTATTAAATTAACAAAAATTGATAATAATCTATCAGATTAGCCGCCGGAAGTAAAATATTGCTTTAGATTTAAGGAACGAAAATTGCCCTAACTCCCTTGCTATGCCAGACTCGCTAAATATTAATACCAAAGGTGTATCTAACCATTCATTTGATGCTATCGTAGTTGGCTCAGGGATCAGCGGTGGCTGGTCGGCCAAAGAACTTTGTGAACATGGATTGAAAACCCTCCTGATAGAGAGAGGTAAGGATGTAGTTCATCTTAAGGATTATCCTACGGCTACTAAAAACCCCTGGGACTTTCCGCACAGGGGTAAAATTCCACCTCCTATCGCGAAGGAGAGTCCTGTTTTAAGCAGATGCTATGCGTATTCTGAAGCAACCGATCATTTTTTTGTGAAAGATAATGAGCACCCCTATATACAGGAGAAACCTTACGACTGGATACGTGGTTACCAGGTAGGTGGTAAATCATTGTTATGGGCCAGGCAAACACAACGCTGGAGTAAGTACGATTTTGAAGGACCGGGCCGGGATGGTTTCGCGGTAGACTGGCCCATTCGATATGATGACCTGGCACCCTGGTACACACATGTAGAAAGATTTGCCGGTATTAGTGGTAATAAAGATGGCGTGGAAACGTTGCCCGATGGAGATTTTTTGCCCGCATGGGAAATGAATTGCGTAGAGAAGGAAATGCAGCAAAAGATCATGGCTAATTACAAAGACAGGCATGTGGTTCAGGGCCGTTGTGCACATCTGACACAGCCGCGCGATATACATATTCAACAGGGCCGTACCCAATGCCAGGCAAGAAGTTTATGTGAAAGAGGATGCCCATTTGGCGGGTATTTCAGTTCCAATTCATCCACCATCCCCTGGGCGCAAAAAACGGGTAATCTTACCCTGCAAACCAATTCGGTGGTGCATTCCATTATTTATGACGAAGCAAAACAAAAAGCCATTGGGGTTCGTGTGATAGATGCACTTACACATAAAGCCACTGAGTATTTTGCGAAAATTATTTTTGTCAATGCGGCCTGTTTAAATACCAATTTAATTTTACTCAATTCAACTTCTCACCGTTTCCCGGATGGATTGGGTAATGATAATGGTTTGTTAGGTAAATATGTTGCTTTTCATAATTACCGTGGCAGTCTTAGCGCTTCTTATGATGGCCCACCGGATAAATATTATTATGGCCGGAGACCTACGCAGGCAATGATGCCCAATTTCAGAAACGTAACTAAACAGGAAATGGATTTTCTGCGTGGCTATATGGTGTTTTTTGGCGCCGGCCGCGGCAGGGCAGGCGCGGAAGGTATTGGCGGGGATTTTAAAGATGCCATTTCAGAAGCCGGTGGATGGCATGTTTCGATGATGATGCAGGGGGAAACCATTCCAAAAGAAAGCAACCATGTTCGGTTGAGTAAAGACCTTACAGACCAATGGGGTATTCCGCAATTGATTACTTCAATAGGTTATGATGATAATGATGAAAAATCAATGAAAGATTTTTTAGCCCAGGGTAAAGAAATGTTAGAGAAAGCAGGGTGCACTAATATTAACGCTCGCGACAGCAAACAGGCGCCTGGACTGGATATACATGAAATGGGTGGGGTTCGTATGGGTAGGGATCCGAAAACATCTATGTTGAATGGATGGAACCAGTTGCATCACTGTAAGAATGTATTTGTAACGGATGGCGCCTGTATGACATCAACCAGTACACAAAATCCATCACTTACTTTCATGGCGCTTACTGCAAGGGCGGCGAATTATGCAGTGGAAGAATTGAAGAGGGGGAACTTGTAGGAGTTAGGAGTTAGGAAATCATCTTTCAACCAAAAAATAATCTATGCCCTACGATTCAACAAATCTCAACACCAGGGCCCAGGCACAAAATACCTATGATGCTATTGTAGTAGGATCAGGTATCAGTGGCGGATGGGCGGCTAAGGAATTAACTGAAAAAGGCTTGAAAGTATTAATGCTGGAGCGCGGTAAAAATTATGAACACATCAAAGATTACACAACTGCCAATAAAGATCCCTGGGAGTTTGCACACAGGGGGAAAACAACGGTAGAGCAAAAAAATAAATACCCTGTCATACACCGTGGCTGGGCCGCCAATGAACCGGTAATGGCCTCATGGACCAATGAAGAAGATTGCCCGTACACAGAAGTAAAACCCTTTACCTGGTGGCGCAGCTATCAACTGGGTGGCCGTTCTATTTTATGGGGCAGACAAAGTTACCGATGGAGTAACCTGGATTTTGAAGCGAATGGTAAAGAAGGCGTGGGTGTTGACTGGCCCATCCGTTACAAAGACATTGCACCTTGGTATGATTATGCCGAAAAATTTGCCGGTATCAGCGGATCAATGGAAGGCTTATCACATTTGCCCGATGGCCATTTTCTACCACCAATGGATCTGAACTGTGTAGAGAAAGAGGTAGCAGCCAGAATTAAAGCGCAATACAAAGGCGAACGTCATTTATTTATTGGCCGTGTAGCAAATTTAACAGCCGCCATCGAAGGAAGAACAAAGTGCCAGTTTCGTAACCGTTGCTGGGAAGGCTGTCCGTTTGGCGGCTATTTTAGCACACAGTCATCTACTTTGCCCGCTGCGATGAAAACGAATAACTTAACGGTACGGCCTTTTTCTATCGTGACTTCGATCATTTATGATAAGGATACGAAGAAAGCAAAAGGCGTTGTAGTGTTAGATGCTGAAACCAACCAGGCGTATGAATATTATGCAAAAATAGTTTTCTTAAATGCTTCCGCATTGAATTCAACCTGGGTATTGTTTAATTCTGCAACGGATATATGGCCAGAAGGTTTGGGAAGTAGTAGTGGAGAACTCGGACATAATGTAATGGATCACCATTATAATCTGGGTGCATCGGGTGAGATGGAAGGGTATGCAGACAAATATTATGCAGGCAGAAGGGCCAATGGATTTTATATTCCACGCTTTGCCAATATCGGAAATGATAAAAGGGATTTCCTTCGTGGCTTTGGTTACCAGGGTGGTGCCAGCAGGGCAGGCTGGAGCAGGGATGTGGCCGAGCTGAGCATTGGTGCGGATTTTAAGGAAGCGCTTACAGAGCCCGGTGGCTGGAGAATTGGGGCAACAGGTTTTGGAGAGATATTACCCTATCACGAAAACAAAATCTCACTCGATAAGCATAAAAAAGATAAATGGGGTCTGCCTGTTTTATCAATGGATTGTGAATTGAAAGAGAATGAACTAAAAATGCGTAAAGCAATAGTGGCAGAACTCAAAGCTATGTTTGAAGCATCTGGTGTAAAGAATGTAACAACGTATGATAGTGGGCACGCCATTGGACACGGCATTCACGAAATGGGAACGGCCCGAATGGGTAAGGATGCAAAAACTTCCGTGTTGAATGGCAATAACCAGGTATGGGATGCGAAGAATGTATTTGTAACTGATGGAGCATGTATGACATCTTCTGCCTGCCAGAATCCGTCACTTACCTATATGGCTTTAACCGCGCGTGCGGCGAATTTTGCAGTGGAGGAATTGAAGAAAGGTAATTTGTAAATAAACAATTACCATCCGCCTTCTAAGCCATCCTGCAATGCCTTCTTGTATTTGCGAAGATAGAATGAAAGAGAGACCTTTATTTTTTATAGATTAAACTTACCCGTATGAAAAAAAATTTCGCGATAGCGGTAATTGCTTTACTTAGCTATCCATCCTTCTCACAAAATGATATCCCATCAAAAGCCAAAGCCTTACTGGCCAAAATGACGCTGGCAGAAAAAATTGGTCAGCTTAACCTGATTATTCCGGGCGGTGCCGCTGTAACGGGTTCTGTGGTGAGTTCAGATGTGGAAAATAAAATTAAAAATGGCCAGGTAGGCGGTTTATTCGGTATCACTTCTCCGGCAAAAGTGCGTAAAGCACAGGAACTGGCTGTTAAAGGATCCCGCTTACAGATACCCATGATTTTTGGCCTGGATGTGATTCATGGTCATAAAACGATTTTTCCTATTCCCCTTGGCCTGTCTGCTTCCTGGGATATGGGTCTGATTGAACAATCTGCCAGGATAGCTGCTACCGAAGCATCTGCTGATGGATTAAACTGGGCCTTCTCACCTATGGTGGATATTGCCCGTGATGCACGCTGGGGAAGGATTTCAGAAGGATCGGGGGAAGATCCCTATTTAGGCGGACAGGTTGCCAAAGCCATGGTACATGGTTACCAGGGGGATGATCTTTCTAAAAACAATACCATCATGGCCTGTGTAAAGCACTTCGCTCTATATGGCGCCGCTGAAGCGGGTAGGGAATATAATACGGTGGATATGAGCCGTATTAAAATGTATGAGTATTATTTACCTCCGTATAAAGCGGCAGTTGATGCAGGCGCGGGAAGTATCATGAGCTCATTTAATGAAATTGATGGGGTACCGGCTACTGGAAATAAATGGTTACTTACTGATCTGCTTCGTAAAGAATGGGGCTTCAAGGGTTTTGTGGTATCTGACTATACTTCGTTAAACGAAATGACAGCACATGGTGTGGGTGATCTGCAAACTGTTTCCGCCCAATCGCTGAAAGCCGGACTGGATATGGATATGGTAGGTGAGGGTCTGTTAACTACTTTGGGTAAATCTGTTAAGGAAGGAAAAGTGGCTGTTGCTGATATTGATAAAGCCTGTTTACGGATTCTGGAAGCAAAATTTAAACTGGGTTTGTTTGATGATCCTTATCGTTATATTGATGAAGCAAGAACTGCTAAAGATATTTTAACGCCCGCTAACCGGCAGGCTGCCAGAAATATTGCGGCACATAGTATGGTACTGTTAAAAAATAACCACCAGGTACTACCCTTGAAAAAATCAGGAACCATTGCATTGGTGGGGCCACTGGCTGATAATAAAAGAAATATGCTGGGAACATGGGTAGTGGCCGGAGACTGGAGAGAATCGGTGAGTGTGTTGGAAGGTATTAAAAACGTAACTGGTAACAGTGTCAATATTCTAACTGCCAAAGGAGCCAATCTAACCGATGACTCCTTATTTGCTAAGCGTACCAATGCACTGGGGATAGAAGTTGAGATAGATACCCGTTCGCCACAGGCGATGATTGATGAAGCGGTAGCTGCTGCCAACCAATCGGATATGATTGTTGCGGTAGTAGGGGAAGCGGCGGATATGTCCGGCGAATCTTCCAGTCGCGCCGATATCAGTTTACCGGCCAGTCAGCAGAATTTATTAAAGGCATTGTCGAAAACCGGCAAACCCTTGGTGGTAGTGCTTATTAATGGCAGACCCCTTACACTGGTATGGGAGAATGATCATGCTACCGCTATTCTCGAAGCATGGGCGCCCGGAACAGAGGCCGGTAATGCGGTAGCTGATGTATTGTTTGGTAATTATAATCCTTCCGGAAAAATAACGGCTACTTTTCCACGCAGTGTGGGACAAATTCCTATCTACTACAATCATAAAAATACAGGACGCCCTTTTGATGGTACAGGGTTCCCTAAATTTAAATCCAATTACCTGGATGAATCCAATGATCCTTTATACCCATTTGGGTATGGTCTAAGTTATACCAGCTTTCAATATAGTCCTGTAAAATTGAGCAGGACAGTTTTGAAAGGCGAAGAAAAATTGACTGCCAGTGTTACCCTACAAAATACGGGAAGATATGCGGGAGAAGAGGTAGTGCAGTTATATATCAGTGACCCGGTAGCGAGTGTAACCCGCTCTGTGAAAGACTTAAAAGGGTTTCAGAAAATATTATTACAGGCTGGCGAAACAAAAGAAATCAGCTTTCAAATTACTACAGAACAATTATCCTTCTTCAATTATGATCTGAAGAAAGTATGGGAGCCCGGAAAGTTTGTGATACATATCGGCACAAATTCCTCCGAAGTTCAATCAGCGGCATTACAGTGGAATAAATAGGGGATACTAACAGTAGCCGCAGATTCGCAGATAAAAAAATTTTCGGATCCGCGGTTTTTTTATTTTAATACGCTCCTACAGAATCAAATACGGTTACCCTCTTCCACAAATGTTCGCAGGTAGCTACAAAGTTTAAATGAACAGGGTCTACCTGGTAAGCATCCTGGGCTTCTTTGGTTGGGAAAACAGCCAGCCAGGAAAATTGGTAGGTAATATCAATCACGTCCCGATTGGTAGTAGCGGGTACACCAATATGAAATTGTTGAATAGAAGGCACTTTGCTTAATGCCTGCAGGCCCGCCAGCAGGGCAGCTTTGGCTTCTTCACTTTCCGGATGTTTGAGCCAGAAATATACATGGTGAACGAAAAGGTCTTGGGTTAACATGTTTGGTGAGGTTGGTTATTTTTTTATTTTAAAGTGAATGCAATATAACTATCTCCGGAAGCTTTCCCTAATTTACCGCCACCACAGGCAATAACAATAAATTGATGCCCGTTTTTTTCATACACAGCGGGTGTGGCAAACCCTGCGGCAGGCAGATCATATTCCCATAAGAGTTTGCCGGTTCTTTTATGAAAGGCGCGGAATTTTTTATCGCTGGTAGCCGCTATAAATAACAATCCACCCGCGGTAACTACCGAACCTCCGTAGTTTTCTGTTCCCGAATGAATGCCTTTCGCCTTTAATTCAGGATAATCTCCCAAAGTGGTTTTCCATTCCAGTTTACCGGTGTTCAGATTGATGGCATTCAGGCTACCCCAGGGTGTGTCGATGGCCGGGTACCCTTCTTTCGTAAGAAATTTATGGTAACCGGTAGATGTATAGGGCATATCGAGGTATGGGTTTGCTTTTTTGGGTGGGGCTACGAATTTTTTTTCCTGTTTGGATTTGATGTCTAACACAAATGCGGCAAGCGCTTCTTTTTCGCCCTCACTTATTTGTTGTAAGGCAGGCATCATCCTCCGGCCCGTAACCAGCAGGTTTTTGAAAGAATCCTCTGTATATCTTTTATTGAGGTTAACCAGGCCGGGGTTATTGCCGGAACCCTGTCTTTCGGCGCCATGACAGTTCATACAGGTGGTTGCGTATATTCTTTTACCTGCTTCCAGGTTATTTTCTTTAAGGGGCGTTTTATTGCTAACCTCAACCATGGTTAATATCCAGGCCATTTCACTGGCATTCACATACAATAAACCGGTGGTTGAATCAAAGGAAGGGCCACCCCATTCCGCACCACCATCAAAGCCGGGAAAAATAATGGTTCCCTGTTTGGAAGGCGGTGTAAATAGATGATCATGTTTTGTTAGCTGCCATCTTTTTTTAATATCCTGAAAAGAAGAGTCGGGAACCAGGTGATTCAACTCTCTTTCAGTAAGTAACTGCCTGACAAATGGGTTAAAAAATGATGGAATGGGTTGAGTGGGCCATGGTTTTTCACCAATCAAATCCGTTGTGGTGGGTACTTTGGTTTCCGGGATGGGATATACGGGAACGCCTGTTTTCCGGTCTAATAAAAATATAAATCCCGATTTGGTAACCTGAGCAACGGCTTCCATTCTTTTGCCATCTTTTGTAATGGTTACCAGCACAGGAGCTGTGGGCAGGTCCCTGTCCCAGATGTCATGATGCACTGTTTGATAATGCCAGATTCTTTTGCCTGTAGCTGCATCCAGCGCCAAAACAGCATTGGCAAACAGGTTCTGGCCAATTCTTTTCCCGCCATAAAAATCATAGGAGGCAGATCCAATTGGTGCAAATACGATTCCTTTTTCTTCATCCATACTAAAACCAGACCAGGCATTGGCGCCACCAATTTGCCGGTATGCATTTTTATCTTCCCATGTTTCAAAACCTTCTTCCCCGGGTTGTGGAATGGTATGAAATATCCATCTTAGTTTACCTGTGTATACATCATAGGCCCTGATATGTCCGGGCGCTGCGGCAGCTCCTTCATCTACCCTTGTGCCAATGATGATCAGGTTCTTGTAAATAATACCAGGTGAAGTAGATGCTACATACAGGTCCTTCACATCCCTGTTAAGATCATTGTGCAGATCCAGTTTGCCATTATTTGCAAAACCGGTGATTGGTTTCCCGGTATGGGCATCAATGCAAAAAAGAGTAGAGCCGGCTGAGTAAAAAATACGTGCCTCTTTTTCATGATTGCCGTAGTAGGTAACACCCCTGCAAACATTCATCGAAAAATATCCCTGTCCATTCTTTGCCGAGGCAGTATCCAGTGGATTGAATACCCATTTTTCTTTTCCGTTTGCCGCATCAAGGGCAAATAATTTTAGTTTGGGTGATACGCCATACATAATACCCTCCACAACAATCGGGTTAACCTGTATCTGCGTTTTATCCTCCGCATCACCGGTATGGTATTCCCATGCTACCTGTAATTGCGAAACATTTGAAGTGTCAATCTCTGTTAGAGAGGAATAATGTGTTGCAGCTTTATTACCTCCGTATACCTTCCATTCAGTTGCATCATTATTCGACCTGCAACCAGCCAATGCGATCAGGCAGGCCAAAGAGAGTATGTATTTTCTTTCTGATAAAGTATACATGGCATCCTATTTATTCTCCGTGTAACTCTGTTCCCCCTGTGCCCTCTGTGTTGAAAAAACCCGCTATTACAGAGTAATCTTTTTTCAACACAGAGGGCACAGGGGTTGGGAGTTTCACAGAGGGGGGGATTATATTATTCAAGAACTTTCTCAATGATCTTGCCTGATTTTTTATTTTTCAGGATCAGTTTTTTGGCCCCGTAATGAGTCATCTCTTCCTTCACTAAATAATGATCGGCATCATATTCCACCAAATTACTTTCCTTACTCAGTCCGGTTTTACCTCTCCAGATATCCAGTTTAACGGGTTCCCATATTTTGGTTTTGGCAGAACGATAGGCAGCATCGAGTATGGCATTCACAACATAGCCATCATAAAAGGTTTCCCTGGGCGCTTCCCCTTTTTCCATGGCATTGAACATATCCATGAACATATGGTTATACCCGAGTTCATTCAGTTCATCACCCACCGGAAACAGCCAGCCTGTATTGCTTTCAGCTTTCTCTGCAATATAATCGCCCCCTTTTCCTGTAGTAAACATATCAAAACCGGTGCGTAAAAAACTATTGATCCAAATGGTTCCTTCTGTACCCATCACTTCATCACGCAGATCCAATCCGCCCCGAAATGTCCAGCTTACTTCAAATTGCCCGATAGCTCCATTTTCATATTTTACTAATCCAATGGCATGATCCTCCGCCTCTATTGGTTTCACCTGCGTATCCGCCCAGCACATCACTTCAATGGGTTTAATGTCTTTACCGATATAGCTTCTGGTAATTTCCACACAATGGCATCCAAGATCGAGAATACAACCGCCACCTGCCTGCTCAATATCCCAGAACCAGTCGCTGTGCGGGCCGGGATGGGTTTCTCTTGATTTGGCCCATAATATCCTGCCCAGGGCCCCCTCTTTCACACTCTGGTTGGCTTTGATGAATTTGGGTGTATATACAAGATCCTCTAAATAGCCGTTAAAAATGCCGGCCTCTTCCACTGCCAGCAGCATCCGTTTAGCCTCTTCAGCATTACGGCCAAGTGGCTTGGTTGTCATAACCGCCTTTTTGTGTTTACAGCAAAGCATTACGGCTGTCTCATGCAGATTATTGGGTAAGGCTATACAAACAATATCTACTTCCGGGTGGGCAATGGCTTCTTCCATAATGGTGGTCCAATGGGCACAGGCATAATCATTGGCAAATTTTTTGGCGCTTTCTTCTCTGCGCGAATAAATGCTGATCACTTTATCCCTGCTTCTGTAACCTTGCAGTGAGTCTGCATAAAACCGGCCGATAAATCCGGAGCCGAGCATGGCGATGTTTTTCATGTAATGGTTTGTTTTTATAGTTGAATTGTTATTATGTGAGTCGTTACGATTGACTAACAACCTTCTTTTCCTTAAAAAATACAATAAAATAGATCAACACCCCCAGTGCAATATATGCCGGCACATACCAGATATTTTGCCAGTTATGGGTGTTGTCTGTATTTTTATTCTGATCAACAATATAGCCCGAAAACCAGGTGCCTATGAACATGCCTACGCCATAAGTAGCGAAAGTGAACAGACCCTGTGCCGCATTTTTTATTTTTTCACCTGCTTTTTTTTCTGTGTACATATAGCCTGTTACAAAAAAGAAATCATAACAGATGCCATGCAGGATAATACCACCGTATAACATCCAGCTATTGGCTTCCGCATTTCCGTAGGCGAAACAGATATAACGTAGTATCCAGGCAGTCATACCCAGTAACAACATTTTCTTTACACCAATGCGGTTGAATAAAAAAGGGATGGCCAGTATAAAAACCGCTTCGGAAACCTGCCCTAATGTCATTTTACCCGCGGCATTTTCAAAATGGATCTCATTTAAAAAAGGATTGGCAAATCCATAATAAAAGGATAAGGGGATACAAACCAAAATGGCTGCTATGAAAAAAATCAGGTAGGGCCTTTCTTTAAATAATACAAAAGCTTCTGTACCCAGCGCCTTTGAAGCATCTGCACTTTGTGCTTTGGGTGGTGTATTGGGAAGCATAAAACTCAGTAAACCCAGTACGCCCGAAACAGCCGATGCCATATAAAAAGTGGCGGAAGTTTTTTCAATACCCAGTTGGCCAATGAGCAGTCCGGCTATGATCCATCCCAAAGTTCCGAATACCCTGATCCATGGAAACTGCTTACCGGGGTCGGTCATCTGAGAAAAAGCTACACTGTTACTCAATGCAATTGTGGGCATATATAAGAGAGAATATAACAGTATTATCCAGTAAAAGGTATCACTGTCCTGGATTTTAGTGGCAAGGAACAATAAAAGGGCGCCCACCAGGTGTAATACCCCCATAATCCTTTGCGCGGCAAAAAAACGATCGGCAATTAATCCTACAAAAAAAGGGGATATCATGGTAGCAATGGCCAAAGCGCCATAAGTGGCCCCTATCTCAATGCCGGTAGCATGCAGGTGTTCCACCATATACGTACCCATGGTAACATACCAGGCGCCCCAGATGAAATATTCAAGAAACATCATGGAGGCGAGTAATGAACCCGTTTTTGCTTTCATAGGGTAATTGCGTTTTGGTTTTCTTTCCTTAGTTTTAGACAGTTGTTTGGCAAAGACTGAAAGTATGAATAATTAATAATTAATAATTTAAAAATTAATAATTAAAAATTATTGCAGAGAGGTTGGAGGAATACTTTGCCTGCCTTTTTTTTGTTTGAAAATTTGATTACTATGTATAAACGATTGCTGCTGCATTTTTTTGCCTGCATGATTACGATGAGCATTTCTGCTCAGACCCCGGAGCGTACTTACGCAGAAAAATTAGGCTATCCAAAAGGCGCCAAAGTGTTGATCTTACACGTTGATGATGTGGGTATGTCTTTCGACTCTAATGAAGGAACCATCAATGCCATCACCAAGGGAGTGGCCACTTCCTGCAGTGTAATGATGCCCTGCCCATGGGTACCCGCATTTGTGCATTATATGAAGGAACATCCGGGTATTGATGCCGGGTTACATTTAACCTTAACGGCTGAATGGAAGGGATATCGATGGGGACCATTATCGGGGAAAAATTCTACCCCTGGCCTGGTTGATAAAGAAGGAGCCATGTGGTATAGTGTGCAGGATGTAGTGAACAATGCAACAGATGATGAAGTGGAAAAAGAAATCAGGGCCCAGTTGGAAAGGGCTCGTAGCATGGGTTTTGAGCCTACCCATTTTGATACGCACATGGGTACCTTATTAGCAACACCCGGATTTACACAGAAGTATGTGCAACTGGGTATTGAAAATCATATCCCCGTTATGTTACCTGCCGGACATGCTACCCTAATCAAAGCGGATATGAACCCATCAGCATCACTGTTACTGCTATTGAGGACAGTGGGTAAAAAGCTTTGGGATGCAGGATTACCGGTATTAGATGATCTGCACAATACCAGTTATGACTGGAAGATAGCTGCTGACATGGCAAGTGACGATAAAAAAATACAGGAATACAAAACAAAAAAATTCATTGAAGGGGTACATTCACTACTGCCGGGCTTAACCATGATGATCATGCATTGTACGGCTACTACCGAAGTATTTCCCTATATTTCGGATTCAGGTCCTGTGCGCAGGGGCGATATGCTGGCTATGATGGATCCGGCGCTAAAAAAAGCGATCCAGGAGGAAGGGATCATCTTAACTACCTGGCGTGAAGTAAATGAAAGAAGACAGAAAGTACAGAAATAATACAATCAAGCTTAAAATAATTAGTATGAAAAAATTAATGATCATCCTCTGCGTTACTTCTATCGCATTGCTGGCAGTTTCTTTTGTTTCAATAAAAAAAGCGCCCCATGTGTTGGTATATTCCAAAACAATGGGTTTTCACCATGCTTCTATCCCTGCCGGTATAGCGGCTATTCAGAAACTCGGACTGGAAAATAATTTTAAAGTAGATACCACAACAGATGCTTCTTATTTCTCCCCGGAGACACTAAAGAAGTATGATGCGGTTATTTTTCTCAATACAACAGGTAATGTTTTGGATGATGCACAACAGGCTGTATTCGAAAAATACATTCAATCCGGTAAAGGATTTGTAGGTGTGCATGCGGCAACGGACACTGAATATGACTGGCCATGGTATAATCAATTGGTAGGCGCTTATTTTAAGAGCCACCCAAGGCAACAGGACGCGGTTTTAACCATAACAGATCCTACGCATCTTTCTACCAAACACCTGCCCGCCACCTGGAAGCGGTATGATGAATGGTATAATTTCAAAAGTATTCAGCCCGGACTTAACGTATTGATTACGATTGATGAGAAAAGTTATACCGGCGGAGAGAATGGCGAAACACACCCTATGGCATGGTACCATGATTTTGATGGCGGACGTGCTTTCTATACAGAATTCGGCCATACCGATGAATCCTATAAGGATCCATTCTACCTGCAGCATCTATTAGGCGGTATTCAATATGCCATCACCCAATAATGAAATTTTTCTCTGTGGATCTCTGTGTCATCTGTTTCTCTGTGTTGAAAAAAATAATCAGTCAAAAAAAACTTTGACAGTATGAACGCTATCCGAAAAATTTTCATCCCTGTTTATTTCACCACAATTATCATTGCGCTGAGTAGTTGTAATCAGTTACAGCAACAGAAAGCTACCACTACCATTGATTCTACCACTACCTGGGCCATGCTCTCTTTTGAAAAAGCAGACAGCGTTAACCCCGTATTGAGTCCGGGTAAGAATATGTTTATGGATCCTATCCTTAAAATGCAAATAGCCTGGGAGAAAAAAGACGTATTCAATCCCGCCATAGTAGTGAAAGAGGATAAAATATATATGCTGTATCGTGCCCAGGATATGGTAGGACTGCCCGGTGGCACTTCCCGTATTGGATTAGCTGAAAGCAATGATGGTTTTCATTTTACAAGAATGGCCCAACCCGTTTTTTATCCTGATAATGATGCCTATAAAAAATATGAATGGCAGGGTGGCTGCGAAGATCCGAGAGTAGTAGAAGACGGGAAGGGTACCTATTATATGACCTATACCGCGTATGATGGTAAAGTAGCCAGGTTGCTGGTGGCTACGTCGAATGACCTGTTACACTGGACCAAATACGGACCGGTATTTGCAGATGCCTACCAGGGTAAATACCTCGACAAATGGTCAAAATCAGGAAGCATTGTTTCGCGATACCTGGATGGAAAAATTATCGCCACAAAAATAAATGGAAAGTACTGGATGTACTGGGGTGACCAGTTTATTTGGGCCGCAACTTCAGATGACTTAATTCATTGGATACCTGTTGAGACAGGGGATGGTGAGCAACCTCCGGTTCCTTTAAAAGGGGAGGCCCTTAAAATGCCTGACCTGAAAATAGTTGTCGCTACCAGGAATAAAAAATTCGACAGTGACCTTGTAGAGCCCGGTCCACCCGCCATACTGACCGATCAGGGCATTCTGTTACTATACAATGGCCGCAACATTCAATCAACAGGTGATAGCAGTTTGGCTGAGGGCACGTATGCAGCAGGACAGGTATTGATAGATAAAAATGATCCCACCAAAGTAATAAAACGACTGGACAAAAATTTTATGCAACCCGATAAACCGTATGAATTAACCGGACAGGTAAACAGGGTTTGTTTTATAGAAGGCCTGGCACAATTCCAGAACAAGTGGTTCCTGTATTATGGAACGGCGGATTCGAAAATTGCGGTGGCGGTGAGGGGGATTAATTAATAATTAATTGGTGTTAAATTTTTTCCAGGGCCTGTAAAATATCCTTTAAAATATCATCCTTATGTTCAAGACCTACGCTGATCCGGATTAGGCCGGGGGTAATATTTACAGACTGCCTTTCCGCTTCTGATAATTTGGCATGGGTAGTACTGGCGGGGTGTGATGCAATGCTCCTGGTATCCCCGAGATTGGCAGTAAGAGAAAGCATTTGTAAGTTGTCCAGAAATTTTCTGCCCGCATCCAGTCCGCCTTTTAGTTCAAAGCAAACGATACCGCCGCCATTCTGCATTTGTTTTTTAGCGATGGCATAATTCGGATGACCGGGTAAGAAAGGATAACGTAAAGAAGCAATCCGGGCATGGTTTTCCAATGACTGTGCAATGAACAAAGCATTGCCTGCGTGGCGCTCCATGCGTACATCGAGCGTTTCCAGGCTCTTGCTCAATACCCATGCATTAAAAGGCGATAAAGCCGGTCCGGTGCTTCTGCAGAACAAATAAATTTCTTTAATCAAATCCTTCCTGCCAACAACTATACCACCTAATACACGACCCTGTCCATCCAGCCATTTGGTAGCAGAGTGAACAACCAGGTCGGCGCCAAAAGCGATAGGCTGTTGGTTTACAGGAGTGGCAAAGCAATTGTCTACATTAAAAATGATGCTATGTTTTTTAGCCAAGCAACCAATCATTTCCAGATCAAGTATATCCAGTCCCGGGTTGGTGGGTGTTTCCAGGTAAATCATTTTAGTATTGGGCCTGATAGCTGCTTCCCACTCAGCTTCGGTTGCGTTTACGCCGATATAAGAATACTCAATTCCATACTTAGGTAAATATTTGGAGATCACGGTATGGGTGCTTCCAAAAATAGCATTACAGGATAAAAGATGATCGCCCTGTTTTAACAGCGCCATGAACGATCCAAACACAGCGCTCATGCCTGATGCGGTAGCATAACCGGCTTCCGCGCCTTCCATGGCACACATCTTATCAATCAATTCCTGTACACCGGGGTTGCTGAAGCGGCTGTATATATTATCATCCGTTTCATCCGCGAATGCGGCACGCATCTCTTCTGCATTATCAAAACAGAAACTGCTTGTCAGGAACATAGGCGTGGAATGTTCCATTTCATGGGTTCTGGGTGTTTGTATGCGGATGGCGTTGGTTTGAATATGTTCTGACATGTATTTTGTTTTAATTGTTAATTAGTTGATGACTTCTACCTCCTGTTCAATGGAACAACCTGCTGCCGGCATTGGCCCGCCTATGCCTTCTATTGCGTCCATCCAAAGCGAATGACCGTTAGTATTGGTGGCTCCAAAGGCATAGTCATCGTCTACCCGGTTGATCTCAATTCTGGTCATTTTAAAGATTTATGCAAATGTAATTTATCCATACCCTTATTTTGCTACTGAAAGCGGAATAATAAGTATGAAATTTTTTGATCATCAGCAGGACTTTAGTTTAGAAAGCGGAACCATGTTACCGGGTTTGTGTATTGCCTATGATACCTATGGCCAATTGAATGCTGCCAAAGATAATGTGGTATGGGTGTGTCATGCACTTACGGCCAGTTCCGATGCAGCGGATTGGTGGAAGGGATTGATTGGTGAGGGATGTTTGATCAACCCTGAAAAATATTTTATTGTTTGTGCTAATATGCCGGGTTCCTGTTATGGTTCTACAGGGCCCGTTAGTAATAATCCCCAAACAAATCAACCCTATTATTCCAGTTTTCCACTGGTTACTATCCGCGATATGGTATCGGCTTTTATTCTACTGCGTAAGCATTTGGGTATTGATAAAATTGCATTGCTCATGGGGGGCAGCATGGGGGGGTACCAGGTTTTGGAATGGACGGTGATGGAGAAAGAGGTGATAGAAAATCAATTCCTGATTGCCACTTCACCTTCTGAAAGCGCCTGGGGCGTGGCAGTGCATACGGCACAAAGATTAGCCATTGAAGCTGATAACAGTTGGCTTGATCATAGCGCCACGGCCGGGGCCAAAGGATTGAAAGCGGCAAGGGCCATAGGCATGCTTACCTATCGTAACTATAATACTTTCCAGGAAAAACAAACAGATCCTGATCCGGAAAAAACAGATGATTTTAAAGCTTCATCGTATTTGAATTACCAGGGCGATAAACTGGTGAAACGATTTAACGCGTTTAGTTACTGGTTGCTTACGAAAGCGATGGATAGCCATCATTTAGGCAGGGGAAGGGGCGGTGACCTGATTAAAGTTTTACAATCCATTCAACAACCTACTTTCATTATGGGTATCCGAAGCGATATTTTATGTCCGCTGGACGAGCAGCGTTTTATGGCAGAACATATACCTAATGCCAAATTGATAGAAATTGATTCTGCTTTTGGGCATGATGGTTTTATCATTGAAACGGCACAGATATCCCGGTTTCTGGGAGAATGGTTGCAAACCAATAAACGATAAACCAATAAACGATAAACCAATAAACCAATCAACCAAAATGGGCATCTGGAAACAACTATCCGAATACCTCTACCTCAAAAAAAGAGATCCCAATGAGCCACGTACCAGGTGGATGAAGTATATGCATGGTATGAACCGGCTTTCGATTCTTATGTTTTTGGTGGTATTGTTAATAATACTCTTCAAGCGGTTGATACTACCGCTATTCAGATAATGCATGCTGTTATTGCTGATCTGCTATCGCCTGTTAACTGATTCGGGGTATGGGGTATCATCCACAGGTACTGATACATTAACGGATCATCTTAATAATTTCCTGCGCCGCTTTTGCGGAAGCATGCCCGCCGGCTGCCAATAATTTTTTCAGGTCAGCATACTCTTTTTCCAATTGTTTTTTTCTCGTTTCATCTGTCAGCAACAGCTTTAATTCTTTTACCAGGTTCGCGGTGGTGAGTTCATCCTGTATCAATTCTTTCACCACTTCTTTATCCATGATCAGGTTAACGAGAGAGATGTATTTTATTTTGATCAGTCGTTTGGCAATCTGGTAACTGATGGGGCTTCCTTTGTAACAGACAATTTCAGGAATACCAAAGAGGGCCGTTTCTAAAGTTGCTGTTCCGCTGGTAACCAGCGCTGCTTTGGCTTTCAGCAGCAGGTCGTAGGTTTTATTTTGTACAGACGATACATTTTGATAAGGCTCCATGAATGGTTGATAAAAATCATTCTCTAAGCCCGGCGCCTGTGCCACCACAAACTGGTAATCCGGAAAAGATTTGGCCACTTCCAGCATAATAGGAAGTTTTTTAGCGATCTCCTGTTTTCGGCTGCCGGGAAGAAGGGCGATGAGTGGGGAGCCTGGAGTTGTTCCCCATCTCACGACTCCAGACTCCAAACTCTTAACTCCTAACTGCTTCTTTTCAATCTCCTCCACCAACGGATGCCCCACATATTCCACGTCCCAGTTCCACTTATTTTTATAGTAATCTTTTTCAAAAGGAATGATGCAGAGCATTTTGTCGATGAACCGTTTCATTTTTTTAACCCTGTTTTCTTTCCAGGCCCATACCTGCGGGGAGATATAATAAACGATTTTAAATCCCTGTTTCTTACCCCATTCAGCAATGCGTAAATTAAAACCGGGGTAATCAATCAGTACCAAAATATCCGGCTGAAAGGTTAGGATATCCTGTTTGCAGAAACCAATATTGCGTAGAATAACGGGCAGATTCATAATGACTTCCGAAAAGCCCATGAAGGCGAGGTCGCGGTAATGTTTTACCAGGGTAGCTCCGGCCTCCTGCATCAGGTCGCCACCCCAGCAACGGATAGACGCCTGGAGGTCTTGCAGGTGTAACTGCCTTACCAGGTTACTGCCATGCAGGTCGCCACTGGCTTCTCCGGAAATGATATAGTATTTCATGCCCCTGGATGGGAATTAGATGAAGCCGCAAAATACAACATGGTTTCCGCTTTCAGATGGGTGGGTTTTCAAACTGTTTTTCTTTTAACTAAAAAAATAGTTTGTAAACTAAATAATTAGTTTTAAGTTTGGTTTATTAAATCATTTCCCCAATGAAACCATTAACCAAAGCGGAAGAGCAGATCATGCAAAGCATCTGGAAACTGGAAGAGGCATTCCTGAAAGACATCATTGAAGCGCAGCCGGCGCCCAGGCCACATTCCAATACCATTGCCACCATTGTAAAAATACTGGTGGATAAAGGATTTGTAGGGGTTACACCTATCGGCAGGGTGCATCAGTATTATCCCCTGGTATCTAAAGAAACCTATTCGTCCGGTACCATCCGCAACCTGGTGGAAGGTTATTTTGAGGGCTCTTTCAGTGAGGCTGTTTCGTTTATGGTGAAACAGAAAGACATCAGCGTAAAGGAACTGGAATTGCTTTTACAACAGATCAAACAAACTAAAAAATAATGCCATGCTAACAACCGCCTATTACTTTTTGCAGGTAATACTCTGTAGTGGTTTGATGATGGGGTATTACTGGCTGGTATTGCGTAACAAACGCTTTCACCAGTACAACCGTTTTTATTTGCTGGCCATTGCGCTTCTTTCCTGGGTGGTTCCGTTGGTTAAGATTAAATGGGGCCGCCAGATGATGAGCAGTGATCCGAGGATGATGCGGTTTTTGTCTGTGGTGGCAGATAATAATTCGCAGATAGAGGAAAACCTTACCCGGAAAGGGTTTCAATGGAGTTGGGATGCGGCAGCCGGTTTCATGTATGTAACAATAGCCGGTATTTTATTGCTGGGGATGCTTCGCGCTTTTTTCAGGTTATATCAATTATTAAAAACCAATTCATGCAAATCTGTGGGAGAAGTGTATCTCATTATTACACGGGCCAAAGGAACGCCCTTTTCCTTTTTCCGTTATATCTTCTGGAATGAGGAAATCGATATCCGCAGCGAAGCCGGTAAACAAATTCTGCAACATGAACTGACGCATGTGCGGCAAAAACATTCTTTTGATAAAATATTCATACAGGTGGTATTGATTGCCGGCTGGTTCAATCCGTTTTTTTGGTTGATAAGAAAAGAAATGGATATGATCCACGAATTCATCGCCGACCGTAAAGCGGTAAATGAGGGAGATACGGCTTCTTTGGCACAAATGCTGCTCACCGCCGCTTACCCGCAACAACAATTTGCTTTAAGTAACCCTTTCTTTTTCTCACCCATTAAAAGGCGATTGAAAATGTTAACCAATCATACAAACCCGCGCTTCAGTTATATCAGGCGATTAATTGTATTGCCTTTACTGGCCATCGTGGTTGTTTTATTTGCCTTCCGGAATAAAGAAGAAAGAAAACAGGGTACCCTATCTGTGGCAACGGTAGTAGAGAATGTAGTAGATGCCATTTCTGCGACCGGATCGGAAACAACTAAATCCAATATATCCGTATTCGATCATGCCATGCTTGACAGACCCTATACAGTGGTCATTGATGCGGGCCATGGCGGAACGGACAAAGGGGTAACCGGGGCAGACGGAACTTCGGAAGCACAGATCACCCTGCAATTGGCCAAACAGATCAAAGAACTCAATGCAAATGAGAACATCCGTATTGTTTTAACAAGAGATGCCGATATATTTCAAACCGTTGTACAGAAAGCTGAACTGGCTAATCAATCAAACCCTGATCTCTTCATTTCATTGCATTGTAATGATATGGGATTGGCTCAGGGTAGCACTACCGGTATTGAAATGTTCATTGCTTCAAAAAATAAAACTACCTATTATGAAGCCAGCCAGGTATTAGCAGGGCAACTAACGGCTTCTCTCCAAAACCTTAATGAAAAGATGATCGGTACCAAATCGAGGGAAAAAGGAATTTGGGTATTACAGAACGTTCAGAGTCCGGCAGTATTAATTGAAGCGGGTTTTATCAGTAATACCAATGACTTACAGAAACTGAAAACGCAAGCTTATCAGCAGCAAATGGCCAATGCTATTTTGCAGGGGATCAATCATTTTTTGAGTAAGCCCGTTCAAACACAACTGAATATGAATAGCCTGGGCCTGGATACGGTGGTGATCAAACAGAAAGGCCAAGAGGAGGAAGTGAAAGTGAATATCTTGTCGCAATCCCCCGCGCTCTTGAAAGCATTGATCATACTGGATGGCAAAAAAGTAGACAACAAAATACTGGAACTACTTGATCCAAAACAAATCGCAACAGTTGATGTACTCAAGGGGGAATCCGGGATGGCTTTGTATGGGGAGGAAGGGAAGAATGGGGTAGTAGTCATTAGAACAAGTATCCAAAATTCCTTTCCGGTATCAGTAACAAATGTAAAAAGACAAATCAGTCAAGCGGATACAACTCCCGCAATAACATCTGCCACAGTCATTGGGTATGACGCTAAAGAGAATGCCGGGGTGAAAAATTTTTTAAAAAGAAATCCTTCTGTAAAAAATGTTTATTGGTGGGCGCATACTTCTTTAAAGATGCAGGTTGAACTAAAGAATGGTTCTGAAGAAACCTATGATCTGTCAAAACCCGCGAGCAAAAAAAAGGCGGAAGTGAAATACGGTAAATTACCTGTTGCGCCACCACTACCGCCAGTAAAAAATTCTGATATAGTTATTCAAGATATTAAACTGGAGAAAGGGAACGCAAAGGAATTAACTTTTACGTTAACCCCTAATACAACTACTGCTAAAACAGTTAAAGTTCCCGGAGTTAAAATAGGTGATCAAATATTAATAACTGCCCTTAATAGTGTTCGTAATTTTTCAATTTTTAGCGCTTGGGTTGTAAAAGATAATTTGGTAAAGATTCGTTTTATAAATTTTACGCATAAACCAATAATAATTTCCGGGAATGACTATAAAATTGTTGTAATAAAGGCCGGAAATAAAATTGAAGGTTCCGAAGTGATAAAATTTGATCATGTGTTTACTGAGGTACAAATTCTTGCAGAATTTCCCGGTGGTATACCCACCTGGACAAAATACCTGGAACGTAATCTGAACAAAGACATCGTTAAGAACAATGGCGGCCCTCCCGGCAAGTACACGGTAGTAGTTTCCTTTGTGATTAGTAAAACTGGAACTATCAGTGAGGTAACGGCAGAGAATGATCCGGGTTATGGAACAAAGGATGAGGCGATTAGATTAATTATCAAAGGACCAAAATGGAAACCGGCCTTGCAGAATGGGAAAGCTGTTGTTTATAAGCACAGGCAATCCATCACTTTCTTTGTTCCGGAATCTTAGACAAACCATTTAAAGGCAAGTGCTATAATTGCATAAATACAGGTTGCGATAAAAATACCGGTAGCTGTCTTGTCTTTATGCTTGTTTATATAAAGTGTAAACACCACTGCATTAGAAAATAAACAGATACTGATGATGCCGGAGATCAATGATTTCTGCATGATCAATACCTCGAAAAATTCTTTTACCGTAAACAAACGAAACTTTACCAGGTAATAGGCGGCAAAACCCAGTACGGGCGCCAGAAAGCCCAATACCAAACCAAAAATGAGGTTGTCTTTTTGCAGCATCAGAATGTCCAGTTGGTTTCTAATTTCTTTTTCAGTTCATAATTGGTGAGGTCGAACTGAACGGGTACCACGCTTACATAATTATTCTTCAGCGCCCATACATCGGTATCTTTTCCTTTGTCAAAATTTACGAACTCGCCGGTGAGCCAGTAGTAACGCCTGCCATGCGGATCTTTTCGCTCATCAAACTCTTCTTCGTATTTGGCATAAGCCTGGCTGCATATCTTAATACCCTTAATTAATTTCTCATCGCCTTTAGGGATATTCACGTTCAGGCAAAGATGTTTCTCTTCCTGTTTACTTTTCAGCACATGCTCAACCAATACTCTGGCAAATTTCGTAGCGGCTGTAAAATCGGCATCAATGCTCAGGTCCAGCAAACTAAAACCAATACTGGGTATGCCCTCAATCGAGGCCTCCAATGCCGCCGACATGGTACCTGAATAGATCACATTAATCGAATGATTGGCGCCATGGTTAATACCACTCAGGCAGATATCCGGCTTACGGTGAATTACTTTATCAACCGCCAGTTTTACACAATCTACTGGTGTGCCGCTGCAGCTATAGGCTTCTATGCCTTCAAATACATTTACTTTCTGCATGCGTAACGGGTGGCCAATGGTAATGGCATGCCCCATACCGCTTTGTGGTTTATCGGGGGCTACTACCACCACTTTACCCAATCCTTTTACCGCTTCTACCAGTGCACGAATACCGGGTGCGGTTACGCCATCATCATTGGTTATAAGAATAATTGGCACCCTCTTCTTTTTTGTCTTTGCTTTTGCCATAACTGCAAGATACGATTAAGATATTTTGCAGGTGTTAAACCTATTTAAAATCGTAAAAACCACTGTGCCCTTCTCTTTTGTTTTGCCGCATTCTTCCTCTTTTACCCCGCTCTTCAGAGCAGGGTAAAAGAGGAATTTCCTTCCTTTTTCCGGGGGAAACTCTTAGTTCCCTGAAGAGTATTAACCAAAAAGAATAGGGGGCATATAAAAAATATTTTTTGATTTAACTAAAAATATTAGTAATTTGCTAACTAAATCAGTTAGCTATGTCAAACGCCGGAAAAAATTTACGCTACCTGCGCAAGCTGCGTGGCTGGACACAGGAAGAATTTGCCAATAAACTCAAGATCAAAAGATCCCTGGTGGGGGCCTATGAAGAGGAGCGTGCAGAGCCCCGGCTGGAAGTGATGGAACTGATCTGCAATATTTTTAAATTAAGCCTGGAGGATTTTTTATTCAAGGACCTGTCTGCCCCCAAAGCCATTAGTTATCTTGAAAAAAGGCGCCAGATGAAAATGGTATCCGAAGTAGCTGAAGTACGTTTTGTGCCCGTAAAAGCCGCCGCCGGTTACCTGGCAGGCTATGGTGATCCGGAGTTTGTGGATGAACTGAATACGTTCACATTGCCCATGCTTGGTCCCGGGCAATACCGTGCTTTTGAAATCATTGGGGATAGTATGTTACCCACACCCAGCGGGAGCGTGATTGTTGGTGAAAAAGTGGAAGACCTGGATGATGTTAAGAACAGCAATACGTATGTGGTGCTGTCTAAAAATGAAGGGGTAGTGTATAAGCGGCTTATGAAAAATAACCGTCTAAAAAATAAGATCACGCTCATTAGTGATAATCCTCAATATGAACCTTATCACGTGAGTGCGGAAGATGTATTGGAAGTCTGGAAAGCGGTCTACATCATGCAAAAAGCCAATACCGGCCCTCGTTGGGATGTAAACCAACTGGCAGGTATGGTTAATAATCTGCAGGAGCAGGTGAGTAGTTTGAAGAAGAAAATGAATTAAAGACTTATTACGCCGTTTGTATATTTTTTGGTGATCACCCGCCTCATTCTGTTATTTTTGCGGCACTATCAAAAGAATGAGAAAAATAGTAACTATTACCGGTCTTTTCCTTGTTGTGTTATGTGCTGCCCAGGAAAAAAAATTGTCGGCGCTAAGAATTCAAACGGCTATTAAAATTGATGGCAATTTAGACGAAGCGGTATGGAAACAGGCGCCCGTTGCCGACAGCTTTATTGCCAACCTGCCGCGTTTTGGCAAGCCTGCTTCAAAGAATACCATTGTTCATATTTTATATGATGATCAGGCTGTTTATGTAGGAGCCTATTTGTATGATGAACCAGGAAAAATACGCAAACAATTGACCTCCAGGGATGGAGAGCAACGAAAGGATGTGGATTTTTTCAGCGTATTCTTTGATACCTATAATGATGAGCAGAATGGGTTTCAGTTTTTGGTAACCTCAAGAAATGTACAGTCTGATGGAAGGTTGGTAGCTAATCTGGCCACTCAATTCAGTTTACCTACCGATTATACCTGGGATGCGGTTTGGGAAAGCAATGTGAAACTGCAGAAAGACGGATGGAGCCTGGAAATGAAAATTCCCTATTCGGCGCTTCGTTTTGCCAAAAAAAGTACCCAGGACTGGGGCATCAATTTCCAGCGCTATATGCGTCGTACCAATGAAAGCGTTTTCTGGAATAAGGTAGATCCCAATCAAAGTGGTTTTGTAAACCAGTTTGGAAATTTGGCGGGGGTTGACGATATTTTACCACCACTTCGCTTATCTTTTCTTCCCTATATCACTTCAGGTTTTAGAACAGTACCCTATGCAAATCGCGCCAGCAAAACAGATTTCCTCCGAAATGGCGGAATGGATGTGAAATATGGCATCAATGAAAGTTTTACACTTGATGCTACTGTAATACCGGACTTCGGGCAGGTGGTGTCTGATAATGTTGTACTGAATTTAACACCTTATGAAGTTCAGTTTCAGGAAAACAGGCCTTTTTTTACTGAGGGAATTGAATTGTTTAATAAAGCGGGTTTGTTTTATTCCAGAAGGGTAGGTGGAATGCCTTCGGGCTATGGGGGCGTGACTACTATGGTAAACAATGATCCCAATTTGCAAATTAATGCAAACCCGGGGGTTACACAATTATTGAATGCTTCTAAATTTTCGGGCCGAACCAAAAACAAACTGGGTATTGGCATATTCAACGCCATAGGCGCACCCATTCATGCGGTGATTGAAAATAAAATTACTAAAGAAACCACCACCATTGAAACCGAACCGCTGTCTAATTACAATCTGATTGTGCTGGATCAGGCATTAGCCAACCGCTCCTCACTCACATTCACTAACTCGAATGTATGGCGCAGTGGCGGAAGAAGAAATGCGAATGTAACCGGGCTTGATATCAACTTATTTGATCCGGGTAACCGACATAACTTTTCTTGGTCCGGTAAATACAGCCAGATAGCGGGGGTGGATGCTTATAATGGTTTTGCCAGTATCATCTCTTATGCAAAAGTGAGTGGCCGTATACAATACCTGCTGGTGAATAATATTGAATCGGAAAGATATGATCCCAATGATCTGGGTATTTTAAAAGCGCCCAATGAATTTTCGGGTATTGGACGAATTTCGTATAGTATGTTTACGCCTACCAAAAACTTTCTCAGCTATAACTATAGTGTAACCGTTTTGCCAGTCTATCTGTTAAAGCCTTTTAAGTTCGCTAACTATGTGATGCAGGGAAAAGCATTCTGGTTCTTCAAAAATTTCTGGGACCTATCGGTTAACAGTAACTGGCAACCAGTATGGCAGCAAGATTATTTTGAGTTACGAACGCCCGGTAGAATGATGAAGAAAACGCCCTATTGGTATGTGGGGGCCAGCGGCAGCAGCGACAGCCGTAAAAGATTTTTTGTAAGATACCTTGCCGGCTTTGCTGAATCGCCCTTGCCGAACGATCCCTATTTTACTTTTCAAATTGCTCCACGATATAGATTCAGCGAACATTTTAGCCTGGATATTGATGTAATCAGCACCCGTGATTATGGCAATTATGGATATGCCTACCGGGATGCTTCAGGAGAACCCATAGCCGGCCGGCGGCAAGCCACCAGCCTGTCTGCAATTGTAAACGGAATATATAATTTCTCTTCACGCATGAATTTTTCATTGCGGGCAAGACATTACTGGAGCCAGGTAATCTATAACAATTTTTATTATGTTGGCGCTGACGGTAACCTCCTGCCGCATGCTTTTGTAAACGGGAAGGACCAGAATTTTAATGCTTTCAATCTTGATATGTTCTATACCTGGGATTTCAGTTATGGAAGTAAACTCATTATTGGATACAAAAATTGGTTAGGAAATGATTTCCCCATTAATGGTATCAACTATAAAAATTATACAGGTAACCTACAACAGGTATTTCAACAGCCGCATGGAAATGAACTCACCGTTCGGTTGATTTATTATATTGATTACCTAACCTTGCGTAAGAAAAGTGTATAAGAAAACGGCCAATCATTCAGATAGAAGTATGCGTTGTAGTATCAATTCACAGATGTAATCCTGCCATCTGTTTTGCGGATGAAATATAATTTTTTGTTTTCAAGGTAGTCGGGGAACTTGCTATTTTTGTCGGACCTAACCGGCCTAATATCAAAATCATTAAATAACCTGAATTCTTTGCCCGACAAATTTTGAATCAATTGTTTGTTGTACTTCAATAATAATTTTCCAAAATGATACATGGCCTCAAATCCTTTGAAAGCCATATCACTGGGCCTCCCGGCAAATTTTACCCTGTAATTGTCGGTAAATTTCATGCTGAGTTTACTGGTCCGGCTATAGTTATAAGGGGTAGTATACACGATCTCCAGGTCCTTACTGATGTCTTTAATCCCATCCCAGGTGGGCATACCCATTGCTATCACCCGATAGCTATTAGAACTTCTTAATGCTTTGGTAAGATTTGTTCCGAAATTTTCATTCAGTGTTCCGCAAATAATCACATTCAGTTTGGCGCTGTCCAGATATCCGGTTACCTGGCTGGAGGTAAAACTGTCTGTTAGTTCAATTGTTTTTATGTTGAGGGGTAGTCCGGGCGTCTTTTTATTTAAATCGCTGAATGTATTTTGGATCATATCCTCCAGGGTTCCTTTTTTTCTGAATACGGTAATATTTTCTGTGGGATAGTATCGCTGCATAAATTTATAAATGGCTTCCAGATGGGTAACAATGGTAGGGTTAATTAAAACGAAAAACGGGTTGGCTATTAATCCGCCGTCATTGGGATAGGTGGCTGAAATGAGCGGTATATTTTTCTCAAGGGAGAAGTCTGCCAATGATTTTATTTCGGATCTCATATTAAATGACGCGATAATCAATGATACATCCTGAAACTCAGGTTGGTTAACGATGGATTGAAGTGGACTTTCAACACTTTTGCTATCAAAGAATAAAACCTCCAGCGAAGCCTGTTCCGCATTCAATGAATCGATAGCCAGCATCACCCCATTGTAAAAATCGAGTCCGGGTAGCAGATACTTAGGCAGGTTATTCTTTCCCAGTTTATAGGTATCATCCGCAAATGCCGAATCAAGGTAAACAGGGGCAAAGACCGCGATCTTTAGTGGTCTGGCTAAACTGTCTTGTGTACTGCCTTTCAGTACAAACAGCAAACAACAAATGATAAGCCCTGTTTTTTTGAGTTCCCGCATAAAATGTATTTTACAAAATTATTGTAAAAACTATTCCCACTCAATGGTTGCCGGTGGTTTGCTGCTGATGTCGTATACCACCCTGTTTATTCCGCGCACATTGTTGATAATCTCGTTCGAAATATCCGCCAGAAAGCTATAGGGCAGGTGAGCCCAATCTGCCGTCATACCATCTACAGAGGTAACCGCACGCAAGGCAACCGTAAATTCATAAGTTCTTTCATCACCCATCACTCCTACACTTTTAACCGGTAGTAAGATGGCTCCGGCCTGCCAAACTTCGTTATAGAGATTGTTTGATTTCAATCCCCGGATATAAATATCATCCGCGGCCTGCAGCATCTTTACTTTTTCTTCCGTTACCTCACCCAGTATGCGAATGGCCAGTCCCGGACCGGGGAATGGATGCCTGTTAATCATGGCTGCTGGTATGCCCATTTCGAGTCCTACTTTGCGCACTTCATCTTTAAATAAAAAGCGAAGAGGTTCTACCAGATCGAGGTGCATAATATCAGGTAAGCCACCAACGTTGTGATGCGATTTGATGGTCTGTGAGGGGCCATGTACACTTACACTTTCGATTACATCAGGGTAAATGGTTCCCTGTCCTAAAAATTTTACACCAGCCACTTTCATAGACTCTTCATGAAATACATCTATAAATAAGCCTCCGATCACTTTTCTTTTCTGTTCAGGATCAGATTTGCCTTTGAACGCATCATAAAATAATTGCCTGGCATCAATGCCTTTTACATTCAGACCGATGGCCCGATAGGTTTCCAGTACCTGCTCAAATTCGTTTTTACGTAATACCCCATTGTCAACAAAAATGCCATGCAATCTTTCTCCAATGGCTTTGCTGATCAGTGTCGCGGCTACCGTACTGTCTACTCCTCCGCTAAGGGCCATAATCACATGACTATCGCCAATCTGTTCTTTCAGCCTGGCAACGGTTTCTGTAACGAAAGAAGCCGGTGTCCAATCCTGTTGGCAACCGCAAATTTCTACGAGAAAATTTTTGATTATTTTTTTCCCTTCAACTGAATGATATACTTCCGGGTGAAATTGAATACCATACAAGGCCTGACTATCTGTTCCTGATTTTTTAAAACCTGCTACAGGAATACTTTCTGTGGTAGCTAATACTTCAAAGCCACCTGGTAAAGCAGTAATTGAATCACTATGGCTCATCCATACCTGGGATTGCTCAGCAACGTCCTTTAGTAAAATATCCGCTTTTTGTATATGCAGTTTTGCCCTGCCATATTCACGTTTGTTCGATTTGTCAATCCTCCCGCCAAAAACTTTTGCTGTTAGCTGGGCCCCATAACAGATACCTAAAACAGGTACTTTTTTGATAAAAGCCGCTATGTCAACGCCAGGGGCATTCTCTTCGTTTACACTAAAAGGGGAACCACTAAGGATAATGCCTTTTAATCCGGGTTCTATGGTAAAAGACTTCTGAAAAGGGATGATTTCACAAAATACATTGGCTTCCCTTACTGCACGGGCGATCAATTGGGTAAACTGGCTCCCAAAATCGAGAATGAGTATTTTTTCTGTCATGCCGCGAAGGTAATAGAAATTTTGATGGTTCTAAAGCCTTACAGGCGGTTAAGAAACCAGTGGGAATGGATATGATTAGCCATGGGTTTTAGCTAACTTTCCTGTTCAAAACCATGCTATGAACAGAATTGCATTATTCCTTGCCCTTATACTCATAACCTTTTCTTCCTGTAGATGGATGGGGTATAAGCATATTACCGGCAATGGCCATATTGAAACCCAGGACAGAATGATACACCGTGCAGAGCGGATTAAACTGGCGGGTAGTTATGATGTGGAGATTACACAGGGCCCTGAAACTTCTGTAAAAGTGGAAGCGGATGAAAATATTCTGCCTTTTCTCATTGTACAGGAAGAAGATGGTTTTCTGTTGATCAAATCAAAAAATCATGTTATTTTTTCTACTGAGCATGCTATCAAAATTTTTATCACCACCCATAAACTGGAAAAGATTCATTTAGCGGGTAGTGGTAATATCATTGGCAAAACTAAATTCACGGGCAGTAATAAGCTTAACCTCAAAATTGCCGGTAGTGGTGATATTACGCTGGAAGTAAATACCCCTGAAATTGAAGCTGAAATTGCCGGTAGTGGATCTATTACCCTGAAAGGTGAAACCCGCGATGAAACCATCCGTATCAGTGGGGTGGGTGATTTTAATGCTGAAGAAATGAGAGCTGAAAATGTGGTAGTGAAAATTGCCGGTAGCGGAGATGTGAAAGTATTTGCAGACAAGACCCTTGATGTAAATATAGCCGGCGTTGGATCCGTATACTATAAAGGTTCGGCCAGTGTTAAACAAAAAGTAGCGGGTAGTGGCGACGTTAAAAAAATTGATTAACGTATATTTACGCAAGAATCATACACAGGCGGTCTTTTAGGGCCGCTTTTTTTGCTGTTTAGGGCGCTTTTATGCCATTATTATTACAGACAGGTACAGCGTATGGAAATATTATTTAAATTACCGGGGCAAGCAGGTAATGGTGAGTATAGGTGTTTCTTAGTATTCAGATGAAAACCAACTATCGGTAATGAGTATACTACAAAAGATCCTTCTGGTTGAAGATGAGGTAAAACTGGGAAAGGTAATCCAGGATGAATTGGTTCTTAATGGCTACCCTGCGGATCTTGCGGTTGACGGACTGGAAGCATCCAGGTTATTCACCCGAAATACCTATTCCCTGGTTTTACTGGATATTAATCTGCCGTATAAAAATGGCTTTGAATTATGCCGTGAGTTCAGGGAACAGAACAAAAGTATCCCGATTATTATGCTTAGCGCGGCAGGAGAAATTCATGATAAAGTAGAGGCATTCAATATTGGCGCCGATGATTATATTGTAAAACCTTTTCATTTTGTTGAATTATTTGCCCGGGTAAAAGTTTTTCTGAAGCGGGCCGAATTGCCTACCGATACTGAAAAGATTATCATAGAAGATATGGAGATCAATTTTACCAATAAAACCGTGGTACGGAATGGCGCTTCTATTAACCTAACTGCAAAAGAGTTTACCTTACTGGTATTACTCGCCCGAAATAAAGAAAGGGTGATATCCAAGCAGGAGATTCTTGAAAAAGTGTGGGATCTTAACTTTGATACAGGTACCAATACCATAGAAGTGTACATTAGTTTTCTCCGGAATAAAATTGATAAGCCCTTTGATCATAAACTAATTCACACAAAACCGGGCTTTGGTTACTATATCAAATAAAATGTCGGTGCAATGAACCTGAAATTACGTCTTGCATTGCTGTTTACTTTTTTTGTGGCTTGCTTACTTGTCTTATCGTCTTTAGCCACTTATTTTCTCTACTATAACTACCGGGCCACGATTTTTTTTGAAGAAATAAAAAATGAAGCCATAGCATACCACAACTTATCTCTATTGCTAAAAAGCCCTGCCGGCAATGGTTCAGATAAATTTATTAATTCACTTCACAGTAATACCGCTTATGTTGAACAGGTTGTTGTACTGGATTACAGTGGTAGATTAATTGAAAAAGCGCCAGACACTTTACATTTTTCCATCAGTCAGAATATCATTGATAAGATAAAAAGCGGTAAAGAATATTATTGGGTTTCCGATAATAATTACCAGCATGTTGGGTTGGTGTTAGATAATACCAAACAACTGCTGCTGGCTGTAGGGTATGATAAATCCGGGTTTCAAAAGCTGGATAATCTGAAATGGATTCTTTTCTCTGTAACGCTGGGGGGGTTACTGGTTACCGGCTTCTTCTCCCTCTTTTTTATAAGGCAGGTATTTATGCCTTTAACAAAAATGAGTATGCAAATCAGTAAAACAACTTTTCAGAATCTTGCCCATAGAATAGATGTAACGGACGCCAAGGATGAGGTAAATGATATTGCCAGAAACTTCAATAGTGTGCTTGAACGTTTGAATGTGGCATTTGAATTTCAAAAAAGCTTTGTGTATCATGCCTCTCATGAGTTGAGAACGCCATTAGCAACTATGTTATCGCAAACAGAATCCGCGCTGGAAAGAAATCTGTCAGAGGCTGAGTATAAAAAAGTATTGGCTTCCTTAAAAGAAGATCAGCAGGAGATGATCGAACTTACCAACTCCTTATTGCTGATCTCTCAGTTTGATCAGATGGAAAAGGCGCATGACTGGCCGCTCCTGCGTATTGATGAGGTACTGTATGAAACCATGAGTATTGCCAAAAGAATGTTACCGGAGCTGATGGTAAATATGTGTTTTGGTACCCTGCCGGAAAGTGATGATGATTTTATTATCAGGGGAAATGAAGCCTTATTGAAGTCTGTTTTTATAAACCTGCTAAAAAATGCCAATCTCTATTCTATCGATCATAAAGCAGAGATTACCCTCGAATCTGATGGCGCCACCATCCTTGTTCATTTTGATAATAAGGGTACACAGTTGCACGCTGATGAAAAGGAAAATATTCTGACACCCTTTTTCAGGGGTGGTAACGCCTTAAAAACAAAAGGGTATGGTTTAGGCTTATCCATAGTGTATCGTTTTATAACCATCCATAAAGGTACCATTACCTATACACCTGTTTCGAATGATATCAACCGGTTCACCATCACTTTAAACAAAGTAACCCCGGCTGCTGCCATAATTACATAAAAAAGCCAACCCGTTAAAGGGATGGCTCTCTAAAAAATATTCAATGAATAAACTTAGGCTACTGCCTTCGCTTTCTTTGCCAATTTGCTTTTTAGGTTAGCAGCTTTGTTTTTATGAATGATACCGCGTTTTGCCAACTTATCAATCATGGAAGCCACTGCTGGTAATTGCTCATCGAATACCTTATTATCAGTATTCGCTTTTAACTCACGTATCGCGTTACGGGTAGTTTTACCATAATAACGGTTACGCTCACGACGTTTTGTCGCTTGTCTAACATCTTTCTTTGTAGCTGAATGGTTTGCCATGTTCTGTTTTTTTCAGGACGGCAAAGGTAAGGGCTTAGACTGAAAGACAGAAATTTATATTGATTTTTCACCCTTTTTTGGGTAATTTAATGCCTTTTAAGCCCGATATTTGTCCACTATTTGACCTGAAAGTAGCATAATCAAACCCAATGAAGGATTTTTCGTACATCACCAGCTCACATCCGGCATATATCGAAGGCTTATACCATGATTTTATAAAAGATCCGGCCAGTGTGGATCCGGATATGAAGAAATTTTTTGAGGGATTTGATTTCGCGGTAAGTAGCGGGTTGAAGGGCAGCGATAGGCCCACTGTTCCCGACTCACCGGCAACAACCGACTGGATGAAGGAAATCAAGGTATACCGTATGATTTTAGGATACCGGAATAAAGGGCATCTGCTGGCTACAACCAATCCTATCCGCGCCAGAAAAGACAGGGGAGCAAACCTGGATCTCGCATTTTTTGGTTTATCAGAAGCAGGTATGGATGAAACCTACCAGGCAGGTAACCTGTTAGGGTTGGGTGCCACTACCTTGCGGAAAATACTGGCACACCTGCAAAATAGCTATGCCAATCATGTAGGTATTGAGTTTAAATACATTAGTGATCAGGCACGGGTGGACTGGCTTACCAATGAAATGGAAAAAGGCTTCTCTCAACCCATTGGATTAGAACAAAAAAAAAGAATCCTGGAAAAGCTGAACCAGGGGGTTATGTTCGAAAAATTTTTACACACCAAATATATTGGCCAGAAAAGATTTTCATTAGAAGGAGGCGAAACCACCATTGCTGCGCTGGATGCCATCATTAATGTAGCCGCCAATAATGAAGTAAGTGAAGTGGTTATTGGGATGGCACATCGCGGCAGGTTGAATGTGTTGGCCAATATTATGGGCAAAACCTATGAGCAGATATTCAGTGAATTTGAAGGAACCTCTACCCCGGATCAAACCATGGGTAGCGGAGATGTAAAATACCATATGGGTTATGGTAGTGAGGTGCTGACTGCAGACAATAAGGTCATGCACCTGAAATTAATGCCCAACCCTTCACACCTGGAAGCGGTAGACCCGGTAGTAGTGGGCTTTTCAAGGGCCAAGGCCGATGTGATGTATGAGAGCGAATTCGATAGAATATTGCCCATACTCATTCATGGTGATGCCTCAGTTGCCGGCCAGGGTATTGTATACGAAATATTACAGATGAGCTATCTGCGTGGATATTATACCGGTGGAACCATTCATTTTGTAATTAATAACCAGATAGGGTTTACTACCGATTTTGATGACGCCAGAAGTGCTGATTACTGTACCTCACTGGCAGCCATGGTTCAGGCACCTGTGTTGCACGTAAATGGAGATGATGCAGAATCAGTAGTGAAATGCGCGGAAATAGCTACCCGTTACAGGCAGGAATTTAACAGTGATATTTTTATTGATATGGTCTGTTACAGAAAGCATGGCCACAATGAAGGAGATGATCCTAAATATACACAGCCGCAACTCTACGCTCTAATTGATAAGCACCAAAACCCCAGGGAAATCTATACTCATTTCCTCATTGAAAATGGCGAAGCCGATGCACAGCAACTGGCACGTGATATGGAAAAAAAATTCTGGGCCGACCTGCAGGAACGGTTGGATGAGATTAAACAGAACCCTTTACCTTATCATTACCAGCAACCGGAACTGGCCTGGAAAAGTTTGCGCAAGGCAACAGCGGAAGATTTTGACAGTTCGCCATCTACCGCGGTAAGCGAAGAAGAAATTACCCGCCTTTTCAGTAGCCTTATGCAATGGCCCGCGGATTTCAAACCATTGAAGAAAGTGGAGAAACTATTGCAGGATAAAATAAAATTATTAGCGGCTGAGCAAAAAATAGATTGGGCCACCGGAGAGCTATTGGCCTATGGTTCACTACTCGTACAAGGCAATATTGTTCGGATGAGTGGCCAGGATGTTCAGCGAGGCACTTTCAGCCATCGCCACGCCATTTTGAGGGATGAGCATACCAATAAAGCGTACAACCGCCTAAACCATTTCCAGGAAAAACAGGAAAAATTTCGCATCTATAATTCGTTGTTAAGTGAGTATGGTGTATTGGGTTTTGAATATGGCTATGCCATGGCTAACCCGAATGCTTTGGTAATTTGGGAAGCACAGTTCGGAGATTTTTCTAATGGTGCACAAACCATGATCGACCAGTTCATCGCCGCCGGCGAACAGAAATGGCAGCGCCAGAATGGAGTGGTTATGTTATTGCCACATGGCTATGAGGGTCAGGGCCCTGAACATAGCAGTGGCCGAATGGAAAGATTTTTACAATTGTGCGCAGAACTAAACCTGGTTGTAACTAATATTACTACCGCGGCCAACCTTTTTCATGCATTGAGAAGACAGTTAACCTGGGGCTTCCGTAAGCCTTTGATTAATTTTTCGCCTAAAGCCAATCTGCGCAACCCTGTTACCTATAGCCATATCAGCGAATTTACCAGGGGTGGTTTTAAAGAGCTGATTGATGATAGCTTTGTGGAAGATGCTTCATTGGTAAAGAAAGTATTGTTGTGCACCGGTAAACTATACTTTGAACTGGCAGAAAAACAGCAAAAAGAAAACAGAAAAGATTTGGCTGTTGTTCGCCTCGAACAATTATACCCCTTGCCATCTAAACAAATAGAAGTCTTGCATAGAAAGTATGGAAAAGCTACCTGGTTCTGGGTACAGGAAGAACCATTGAATATGGGCGCCGCTTCATTTCTTCAAATGAATCTAAAGACAATTAATTTTGGCGTGATCAGCAGAAATGCAAGCGCCTCCACCGCATCGGGTTATTATAAAGTACACCACCAGGAACAGGCGGAGATTATTGAGACAGCCTTTAATATTTAATTAATAATTAATAATTAATAATTAATAATTAGCTTGTAGTAAGAAGTCTTAGATAAGCGATTGACCACAAATAATGATACAAAATGATCGATATTAAAGTTCCAGCCATCGGAGAATCTATCAATGAAGTAACCCTTTTAAAGTGGACTAAAAAGGAAGGGGAATGGGTGGACCGCGATGAAGTGATCGCGGAACTGGAAAGTGAGAAAGCTACTTTTGAAGTGAATGCTGAGCAGGCGGGTATATTAAAACCGCTTGTGAAAGAAGGGGATACTTTACATATTGGGGATGTACTGGCACAGATTGATGAAACAATAGTTAAACCGGAAGGAAATGTGAAAGTAGCAGGGCCCGCCGGCAAACCCATAACCAATACGGCACCTGTAACAGCGGTTCCCAATGATATTAAAGCAACACCGGTTGCATCGGCCATTATTGCTGCCAAAAAAGTAGATGCCTCTTCTATTACACCTTCAGGCGCCGGTGGTAAAATATTGAAGCACGATGTGCTGGAAGCATTGGCAAATCCTGGTAAAAAAGCATTTGCCGGGGTTGCATTATACAGCCGAAATGTACGCAGTGAAAAAATGAGCAGTCTGCGCAGAACCATCAGCAGGCGCCTGGTAGAATCGAAAAATACAACGGCCATGCTCACCACTTTTAATGAAGTGGATATGTTTCGCATTATGGAACTGCGAAAATTGTATAAAGATAAATTTAAAGAAACCCATGGTGTAAACCTTGGCTTCATGAGCTTCTTCGCAAAAGCCTGTGCCATTGCTTTGGCTGAATGGCCCTCCGTAAATGCTTATATGGATGGCGACAATATTCTGTACCATGATTATGCGGATATCAGTATCGCTGTAAGTACACCAAGGGGACTTACGGTTCCTGTCATGCGCAATGTAGAAAGTATGGGTATGGCCGATATTGAGAAGAAAGTAGTGGAACTTGCCGGCAAGGCCAGGGACAGTAAACTAACTGCCGAAGAGCTGCAGGGTGGAACCTTCACCATCACCAATGGGGGAGTGTTTGGAAGTTTGATGAGTACACCTATTATCAATATCCCGCAGAGCGCAATCCTGGGTATGCACAAGATACAGGAACGTCCCATGGCTGTGAATGGCCAGGTGGTTATACGGCCCATGATGTACCTCGCATTAAGTTATGATCACCGTATTATTGATGGCAGAGAAAGTGTGAGCTTCCTGGTAAGGGTAAAAGAATTATTGGAAAATCCTGAACTGCTTTTATTTGGTAAAGATCCGGTGAAGACCTTACTGGAACTCTGAGTATGCGTTTTCAATCCTATTTTAATACCGCCATTTTTATCCTTCAGCAATATGATGGCAGTATGCCCCTGCTGCATTTTCTGAAACAGTATTTTTCGCAACATAAAAAACATGGATCAAAAGACAGGAAATGGATATCTCATCTTTGTTATAATTATTATCGCCTCGGCCATGCATTAAAAGAACTGGCCATCGAAGAAAGATTGCGCATTGCTTTATTTTTATGCAATGAAAGCGCCGGTGACTGGCAAATATTGTATGAAAGAAACTGGATAGATAATTGGGAGAGTGATCTGACAATGCGCATTGGTTTTATCCAAAAAAAATATCCTTCTTTTACTGTCGAATCCATTTTCCCATGGGGCAAGGAACTAAGCGGCGGTATTGATCAAACTGAATTTATCCTTTCACATTTTATCCAGCCCGATCTTTTTTTACGTATCAGACCCGGCAAAGAAAAAGGGGCCATTCAAAAATTAACTGATCAGCAAATCCCCTTTCAAAAAATTAGCCCAACTTGTTTATCACTACCCAATGCCAGCAAAATAGATAAGGTACTTACCATAGATAATGAGGTAGTAGTTCAAGACTACAGTTCTCAACGTATCCAGGAATTCCTCATTCACACGACTCAGTTCTTACAACTCCCAACTCCTAACTCCCAACTCCCAACTTCCCTCTGGGATTGCTGCGCCGCCAGTGGTGGAAAATCAATATTGGCGTATGATACTATACAAAACAGCCAACTAACCGTATCCGATTTGCGCCCTGCCATTTTACGAAACCTAAAAGAACGGTTTGAACAGGCTGGAATCAAAAATTATCACTCTTTCATTGCTGATCTCTCAACTCCTAACTTCCAACTCCTAACTCCTAACTCCAATCCCCCTACTCCTCACTTTCACCTCATCCTCTGCGATGCCCCCTGCACCGGCAGCGGCACCTGGGGCAGAACCCCGGAACAGCTTTATTTTTTTACGGAAGAAAAAATCAATGAATATGCATCCCTGCAAAGAAAAATAGTTGGCAATATTTTACCGCATTTGGCCGATAACGGATTTTTACTCTATATCACCTGCTCTATTTTCAGGGAAGAAAATGAAGGGATGGTTTCATATATGCAACAGCAATTAAAATTGTCATTAGTAAAGATGGAATTATTGAAAGGCTATGATAAGAAAGCGGATTCTATGTTCGCGGCTTTGTTTAGCCTGCAATCAACTCACCCCGTTGTATAATCCCACCTCCAATCACATCATCACCTTCATAGAATACAGCGCTTTGTCCGGGTGCGATGCCTTTTACATTCTCAAGAAAGCGCGCACGTATTCCGTTGTCTGAATAGTATAGATTACTAAGCGCCCCTTTGTCTTTATACCGAATTTTGGTGATGGCTTCCATGCCATTGGTGATGCCATCATATTTCATCCAGTTGATCTTACCAATCAGCATATCATTCTGTTCAAGGTCGCTTTCATCACCCAACACCACTGTATTGGTATCGGGCTGTATAGAAGTAACATATACGGGGTGCCCCATGGCAATATCCAATCCTTTGCGTTGGCCAACGGTATAAAAGGGATAGCCTTTGTGTTGTCCTAATTTTTTCCCGGTTTTATCAACAAACCATCCGCCATTCACTTTTTCTTCCAGTCCATCCACTCTTCTTTTTAAGAAACCGCGATAATCATTATCCGGCACAAAACAGATCTCATAACTTTCACTTTTTTTGGCCAGTTCAGGATAACCCATATCAATGGCCATTTGCCTGATAGCGGATTTACGATAGCCGCCTAAAGGAAGCATTGTTCGTTCGAGCAATGCCTGGTCCAGTCCCCAAAGCACATAGCTCTGGTCTTTGGTTTCATCTAACCCCTTACTGATTACATACCGGCCATTATCATGCCGGCGAACGGTACCATAATGCCCGGTTGCGATGAATTCACAATCCAGTGCATTGGCTCTTTTTAAGAGGGCCCTCCATTTAATGTGGGTATTGCACATAACACAGGGGTTGGGCGTACGGCCGGCGAGGTATTCCTCTACAAAATTGTCAATCACAAAATCACCGAATTCTTCCCTGATATCAAGAATAAAATGCGGAAAACCATGGTGCACAGCCGCCTGGCGGGCATCATTGAAAGAATCAATATTGCAGCAGCCCGTTTCTTTGGTACTGCTGCCACTGCTGGCATAATCCCATGTTTTCATGGTAATACCCACCACTTCATACCCTTCATGGTGCAACATAAGGGCTACTACGGTACTGTCAATACCGCCACTCATGGCTACCAGTACCTTTCCTTTACGACTCATATTATAATTTACTTGTCTGTATTTGAACAGAAATAAGCAGCAAAAATAAAACAAGTGAGCGGAATGGGGGTAGGTAAAATTGTTAATCCCAAATTATACAGTGAAAACAAACTTGTTTATGCGGTAAATACGCAATTTCAGTAATTTCATTTTTTCAGACATTTATTAAAACAATAAACACATGATAAAGCTCCAGGTAATCGGGAATCTTGGGAAAGATGCCCTCGTAAACAATGTGAACGGAAAAAATGTGATCAATTTTACGGTAGCACATACCGAACGGTATAAAGATGCGCAGGGTAACCAGAAAGACAAGACCACCTGGGTGGATTGTGCATACTGGACCGATAGAACGGCCGTGGCCCCTTACCTTAAGAAAGGTACGCAGGTATATGTGGAGGGTCAGCCCGATGTAAGAACCTATACTACCCAGGATGGCCGCAATGGGGCAACCTTATCGCTTCGTGTGGCCAGTGTTCAGTTATTGGGAAGTAAAAGCAGTGATGGTGCCGGAAGCAGTAATGAAGGGGGGGCTGGTCATTATCAATCAGCGCCCGCCAATTCGGAGCCTGCAACAGCGGCGCCTTCAGCCGGTGAATTAACCGAGCCTTTAGACGATCTGCCATTTTAGTCTGTTTGGATTGACTGATAAATTCTATATTAAATAAAAAGCAAGTGGCCATCTTTTCATACAAACGGTTATATGCGTTTACACATTCCATTTTCAAAAATATCGGTTGTACTGAGGAACATGCCGCAACGGCAACAGTTGGATTACTCGCGGCCGATCTTCGCGGAATTGATAGTCATGGCGTAGCCCGGCTCAGTGGCTATGTTCGCTTATGGGAAGCAAAAAGGGTAAATGCAAAACCTGGTATACGAATAGTGCATGAAACACCTTCAACAGCAGTGGTGGATGGAGATGCGGGCCTTGGCCTGGTAGTGGCGCCCTTTGCCATGCAGGTGGCTATTGAAAAAGCCAGGAAAGTGGGTACAGGTTGGGTAAGTGTGCGCAATTCGAATCATTTTGGAATAGCGGGCCACCATGCCATGATGGCCCTGGAGCAGGATATGATTGGTGTGGCCATGACGAATGGAAGTGCCCTGGTGGCGCCTACTTTTTCCATAGAGAGGATGCTGGGTACCAATCCGATTGCAGTGGCCATCCCTGCCGGTAATCAACCTCCTTTTGTGGCAGATTTTGCTACGACCACAGCGGCCAATGGAAAGCTGGAAATACTGCAACGAAAAAATACGGATGCACCATCTGGTTGGGTGCAGGATAAAGAAGGTAATCCGTCAACCGATGCGAATATTTTGCGAAAGCAGGGTTCAATGCTTCCATTGGGAGGTGATAGGGAGCATGGGAGCCATAAAGGATATGCATTGGGTAGTATTGTTGATATTTTTTCCGCGGTGTTAAGCGGGGCCTCATATGGCCCCTGGGCGCCACCTTTTCCTGCCTATGTGCCCATACCTGAGAATATGCCTGGCGAGGGGTTGGGACATTTTTTTGGCGCCATGCGTATTGATGCATTTCGTCCCGCAGAAGATTTTAAAAAGCACATGGATAATTGGATAGAACGTTTCCGGTTGGCAAAACCGGCTGAGGGGTATGAAAAAGTGTTGATACCCGGTGACCCTGAGCGGGAAATGGAAAGTATACGCATGAAAGAGGGAATTCCGTTGGAAGATAGTGTGGTAGCGGATCTGAAATCACTGGCGGCTAAGTACTCGCTTACACTTTAATGTTATAGTGAATGCCCTGCTGATACAAAATACTTGTATCGAAATAAGGTTCAAAATGTACATTTGCAGCGAATTTTACTAAACCATAAAAATCGGGGGAGGGGGAATACATGAAAGTAATGAAGTTTGGCGGCACCAGCGTTGGTAAGCCGGAACGAATGCACCAGGTGGCACAACTGATCACAAAAGGCGATGAACCAACCATTGTAGTGCTTAGCGCCCTGAGTGGCACAACCAATTCTTTGGTTGAGATAAGTACCAGTCTTTCGCAGGGCGACCGCATGGCCGCGAAACAGAAAATTGATCAACTCGAGGCGCACTACAGGGCCTTTGTATTGGATTTGCTTAAAAAAGAGGATACAAGGCATAAAGCGAATGATGTTTTGAAAGAACATTTTGAATTTCTGAATATCATCCTTCGTATTTCTTTCAGTGAGGCATTGAATAAAGATATCCTTGCGCAGGGTGAATTACTGAGTACTAAATTGTTCAGCGCTTACCTCGAAGAACAGGGGATTGATCACCTGCTTTTGCCCGCACTGGAATTCATGTCTATCGATAGTAATGAAGAACCCCAGTTGGGAAGTATCAAAATAAAATTAAGTCAGTTACTGCATCATAATAACGCAAAGAAATTATTCATTACCCAGGGCTATATCTGCCGCAATGCAAAAGGGGAAGTGGATAATTTGAAACGCGGGGGCAGTGATTATACCGCTTCATTGATAGCCGCCGCTATCAAGGCAACTGTATGCGAAATATGGACGGATATTGATGGCATGCATAACAATGATCCGCGCATTGTTGATAAAACCATCGCGATCAAGCAACTGAGTTTTGATGAAGCTGCCGAGTTAGCTTATTTCGGCGCAAAAATTTTACACCCAACCTGTATCTGGCCGGCACAGCAGGAAAATGTTCCGGTTAAATTGCTCAATACCATGCAACCCGAAGCGGCAGGTACCGTAATTACCAAAGAAGCAGGTAGCGTGGGTGTAAAAGCGGTGGCAGCCAAAGATGGTATCATTGCCATCAAGATCAAAAGCAGCCGGATGTTATTGGCCTATGGTTTTTTACGCAAGGTGTTTGAAGTGTTTGAAAAATACCATACCTCTATTGATATGATAACTACTTCTGAAGTAGCGGTTTCTGTAACCATTGATTCTGACATCTATTTGCTGCAGATTGTAAGAGAACTGGAGCCATTTGGAACGGTGGATGTGGAACAACAGCAAACCATTGTATCTATTGTTGGAAACGAGATAGCACAAACAGAAGATGTGTTGCAGAAACTATTCAGCGCTGTAAAAGAAGTGCCTGTTACGATGGTAAGCTATGGAGGTAGCCCGCACAATATTTCTTTATTGGTGCCAAGTACTTATAAAACCAAAACCTTGCAGTTGCTGAATAAGGGACTATTCGGTTTATAATAAGGCAAATATTTTTTTTCCAAACCGCTGAACTTTTTTCAGCGGTTTTTTTTATGCAAGTGCGTGCAAAAAAAAGCCTCAACAAATGTTAAGGCTTCGGTAAGCAATTGGTAGTGGGTTATTAAACGATCAGTAACGCGTCTCCATAACTGAAGAAACGGTATTTATCCTTGATCGCCTTTTTGTAAGCTTCTATGGCCAGATCATAGCCTGCAAAAGCGCAGGTCATAATCAGCAAACTGGTTTTTGGTAAATGAAAATTCGTTACCAAACTATCAGCCACATTAAATTTATAGGGAGGATGTATAAAGTGATTGGTCCAGCCTTCGCTTGGTTTCAGCATTTTCTGCGCGGTAAAACTACTTTCCATGGCACGCATGGTAGTTGTTCCGATAGAACAAATGCGGTGCCCGGTTTCTTTGGCTTTGTTTACAATTTTACAGGCCTGTTCATCTATCGCGTAATATTCAGCATCCATTTTATGTTTGCTCAGGTCCTCTACTTCAATGGGGCGGAAAGTGCCTAAGCCGGTATGTAAGGTTACTTCTGCAAAACGGATACCCAATATTTCACAACGTTTAATCAGTTCTTTGCTGAAGTGCATTCCGGCAGTTGGGGCAGCTACCGCGCCTTCATGTTTTGCATAAACAGTCTGGTATCTTTCTTTATCTTCTTCGTCTGGCTTACGCTTGATGTATTTAGGAAGTGGTGTTTCGCCAAGATGCTCCAGCATTTTTTTGAAACTCTCATCATCTTCATCCCATAAAAAACGGATGGTACGGCCACGGCTGGTAGTATTATCAATTACTTCGGCAACCAGTTCTTCATTTTCACCAAAGTATAATTTATTGCCCACACGGATTTTTCTTGCGGGATCAACAATTACATCCCATAAACGGTTGGGTTTATTCAGTTCACGTAATAAGAAAACTTCAATTTTAGCGCCGGTTTTTTCTTTGCGGCCATACATTCTTGCGGGAAAAACTTTTGTATTGTTAACCACAAAAACATCTTTGTCGTCAAAATACTCCAGGATGTCGCGGAAATGCCTGTTTTCCATGTGCCCGCTTTTACGGTCAACAACCATCATTCGGCTGTCTTCTCTTCTTTTGGTCGGGTTCTGTGCAATCAGGTTTAGGGGAAGGTCAAACTTGAATTGTGATAATTTCATGTGTCTACTCTTATTTTACGATGATAGCCACATTCAGTTTGCCGTCCCAACCAGGTTGGGAGGCGATAACTTCATGTTACGGCATGAATTTCGGAAGTCGGCAAAGGTAAGGTAAGAGGGGCAATATGCCAATTTGATTGCCTGAAGGTAGTGTCTCAGTTTGGTCTTAGCCCTTGTTTTTTATCATAAATAGCCGTAAATCTGTATATTTTGCCATTTTTTGATAGGAGAGTAGTGGATAAAATCTTAATATATTTTATAGCATCTTATTACTCTTTTTTACCACTTCGGCATGAGTTTGCCATGGTTAAATAAAATACGGGAATCTCAAATCCAACATTGTGTTTTAATACGTAATTTTTACACAATCATTATTTTTATTGCCACCCTTTCACCTAATTTTGCACTCACAGTTGTTAGTTTGTTGATTAGTGAAAGGAATTATTGTAAAAAACAAAGCATGATTCGAAAATCCTGGTGGAAGCTCTTAAGTTTCATTTTATTAGTATATACCTGTTCCTACGGTTTTTTTGTAAAAGTACCTTCTCCGCCGGGTGTTCCTTTGAAGGAAACCATCCGGAACCTTTTCTTTCATGTGCCTATGTGGATAGCGATGATGGTATGTTTTACCGTTTCGGTAGTATATGCCATTAAATATTTGCGTAAACATGATCCGGTAAATGATATTTATTCAACAGAATTTGCCAGAACCGGAACACTGTTAGGGATATTAGGGTTGATTACCGGAATGATATGGGCCAATTACCAATGGGGTAAACCCTGGAGTGGCGATGCCAAACAGAATGGCACCGCCATCGCCCTGTTAATGTATTTCGCCTATTTTGTATTAAAGGGTAGTCTGAATGATGAAGAGAAACAGTCCAGGATAGGGGCCGTGTATAATATTTTCGCTTTTTTCATGTTGTTTCCTACACTCTGGATTCTGCCAAGATTAACGGAGAGCCTGCATCCGGGCGGAATGGGCAGTGAAGGCAATCCGGGATTAAATCCAAAAGATACTTCCAATGCTATGCGAACAGTGATGTATCCCGCTTTTATCGGCTGGACATTACTCAGTGTATGGATAACCACTTTACGGATAAGGGTTCAACTCATTCAACAAAAAAAAATTGAGCAATGAATAAATTAAAAAGAATTTCCGGTGTTATGCTTTTGGCAATACTAAGTGTTGCGGTTCATGCACAAACAGCCGTTCCGGAAAATGCGGATCTGATGCGCAGTAATGGAAAAATATATGTAGTGGTTACCATAGTGGTAACTATTTTACTCGGTTTATTTTTTTACGTATACCACCTCGATAGAAAAATCAGCAAACTGGAAAAAAAATAGGTTCCAATCTCTCTAAGTAGTTTAGTCGAAACAAAAAAATAAAAACAGAAGCATATGTCAAGTCAACAACCGTATAGCTTTTTTGCAAGTGTAGAAAAAAGCTTTGATAGAGCATCGAAATTTACTAAATGGGAAAATGGCCTCCTCGAGCAGATTAAAGCCTGTAACAGCATCTATAGTATGCGTTTTCCGGTTAAAATGGATGATGGCAGTATCGAAGTGATTGAAGCCTACCGTGTACAACACTCGCAGCATAAATCTCCCTGTAAAGGGGGGATCCGTTTTAGTGAGGAAGTGAACCAGGATGAAGTGATGGCGCTTGCCTCACTGATGACGTATAAATGCGCTATTGTAAATGTTCCTTTTGGTGGTGCCAAAGGGGGAATCAAGATCAATCCCAGGAAAAAAAGCGTGTATGAACTGGAAAAAATTACACGCCGTTATACCAGTGAACTGGTTAAGAAAAATTTTATAGGTCCGGGTATTGATGTACCGGCCCCTGACTATGGAACCGGTGAAAGAGAAATGGCCTGGATTGTGGATACTTATTCTTCTCTGAAGCCCGGGGATATTGATGCAGCCGGTTGTGTTACAGGTAAACCCATCACACAGGGCGGTGTACGTGGCCGAAAAGAGGCTACCGGTTTGGGTGTATTCTTTGGCATACGCGAAGTATTGAATATGCCGGATGAAATGAAAAAATTAGGAATGAGTGTGGGTGTGGAAGGTAAAAAAATAATTGTACAGGGATTAGGTAATGTGGGCTATCACTGCGCTAAATTTTTCCGTGAGCATGGTGCTGTTGTCATTGCCATAGCTGAATATGAAGGAGCCATTTTTAAAGCCGATGGTTTACATGAAGAAGAGGTTTTTCAGCATAGAAAAGCAACTGGGTCTATTTTAAATTTTCCGGGGGCAACCAACCTGGCAAAGAGTGGGGATGCATTGGAGATGGAATGTGATGTACTGATACCGGCGGCACTGGAAAATGTGATCAATGGAGAAAATGCGCCAAATGTAAAAGCAAAGATTATTGGGGAAGCTGCCAACGGACCATTAACACCTGAAGCAGATGAAATATTAGCTAAGAAAGGCATTCTGGTAGTACCTGATATGTACCTGAATGCGGGTGGCGTAACTGTTTCCTATTTTGAGTGGTTAAAGAACCTGAGTCATGTACGTTATGGCAGAATGGAAAAAAGATTTACAGAAAACATGAACGGTCTCATGCTTGAGCAAATTGAAACGCTGACCGACAGGAAAGTCACTGCCAAAGAAAGAAAGTTGATTATCCATGGCGCTGAAGAAGTAGACCTGGTGAATAGTGGGCTGGAAGAAACCATGATAGGTGCAACGCGCGAAATCATGGAAATCTGGAAAAGTAATCCTGCTATTCCTGATATGCGAACCGCGGCTTATGTATGTGCCATTAATAAAGTAGGCACCACTTATGCCGAATTGGGTATCTTCCCTTAGAAAGATGTTTACTGATATTCTTTAAAGAAGGCTCTCTAAATTATTAATTAATAATTGGGCAATTGGTCCAATGGGTTGGCTTTGCCATTAATAATGGCGAATCCGTAATTAGCTGTTCCGTTAGTGATTATCATAAAATCTGCCTGAACGGAAATATTATAATTGAGTACCTGCCTTAAGGCTGTTTCGGTAAGTGGTATATTCATTTCTTTACATTCTATCATCATCCATGGTTTGGATGCTTTGTAGACCAGTATATCAAAACGTTTTTTTAGTTCACCCAGTGTAATTTCTTTTTCAATGGCAATTAATGAAGCCGGATACTTTTTTACCTGTACAAGGTATTGAAGCATATTTTGGCGCACCCATTCTTCGGGTGTTAACCGCACCCATTGTTTGCGTATTTCATCAAAAATCCATTCTTTTCCGTTCTCTTCTTTTACCCGGAAATCATGTGCCGGGTAATCTATTTTGATCATATTGCTTGTTTACGGTTGCGATTTTTTGTATTTTAGCCAATTCATTTGTTCAAAGATACAATAGAGCATTACTAAACTATACGCAGTATGAAAACTAAACTGGAGATCGTTAACAACTGGCTTCCAAGATATACAGGAGAATTATTAGAGAATTTTGGGAAATATATTCTGCTAACCAATTTCAGTAATTATGTTACCCTGTTCGCCAAATGGAACAAAGTAAAAGTAATTGGTCATGACAGGCCCATGCAATGCGCTACTGCTAACGGGATTACCATTATTAATTTTGGAATGGGAAGCCCCGGAGCCGCAACCGTTATGGATTTGCTTACAGCCATTGCACCGGAAGCGGTATTGTTTTTAGGTAAATGCGGGGGATTAAAAAAGCGAAATAAAATTGGCGACCTGATCCTGCCCATCGCGGCTATCAGGGGAGAAGGTACTTCCAATGATTATTTTCCGCCTGAAGTGCCTGCCATGCCTGCATTTGCACTGCAAAAAGCCATCTCAACCACCATACGCGATTATAAAGTTGATTACTGGACAGGTACTGTTTACACTACCAATAGAAGGGTATGGGAACATGATGAAGAATTTAAGGCGTACCTCACTAAGGTTAGGGCCTATGCTATTGATATGGAAACGGCTACCATTTTTACAGTTGGGTTTTATAATAAAATTCCTACCGGCGCCCTGTTACTGGTAAGTGACCAGCCCATGATACCTGAAGGTGTGAAAACAGAATTGAGCGATAAAAATGTAACTTCTCAGTTTGTTGAGAACCATTTAAAAATTGGCATTGATTCCCTGAAGCAACTGATCAATAAAGGACTAACCGTAAGGCATCTCCGGTTTTAAAGAGTCACTCCGCGTTAACTCCACCCCTCCTGTTTTCTGCGGTGTAAGCGCAGAGATTAGTCTTTCCATAGAAACGGGAAGAGGATTACCGCCAGGGCAATAACCATTAAATCTAGCCCCACCAGCAAAAATACCATCTGCCACCAGCCTGCCTGTATAACGGATGAAAAGGCAGCGGTTGATATCTTCATTAATAAGAGCAGTTGCGGAATAATGATGGGAAATCCCATGATAGCCATTAATGCTGCCTGTTGTTGCGCTTTGGCTGCAATGGCTGCGAGAAAAGTAAATACCAGGCTTAGGCTCATACCCCCCAAGCAAGTGATAAAAATAAACTTACCTCCATTTTCAAGCGGGTTGCCCAATAAAATGGTGAAAACACCCAGGCTAAGTAAACTCATCGCAATCATGAGTATCGCATTGAACAAAAGCTTTGATACCACAAAGTCTACCGCACCGGCGATGGAGTAAAAATATAACATACGACCCCTGCTTTCTGCCAGAAAACTTTTGGCAACCGCGTTGATACAAACGAATAACTGGATTATCCAGAATAAACCATTCCAGGTCTTGTCTTCCGGCCTATCCATTGAAAGGTATACAACAAAAATAGTAGAGGCCACATACAGAAGTATGCCATACAATGTATACTGCTGGCGCATTTCGAGCAATAGGTCTTTTTGTATCAGCGCTAATATGCGTCGGTTATTTTTCATGGGCGCATTTTCTGCATCGGGGTTCATAGATTTCTTTTTCACCAATTAATACCTGTCCTTCCTGGTTGGTTTTCCGGTAAGAGATATTGGCAATATTGCCACATTTCATACAGATCGCATGCAGTTTGGTAATATAATCAGCGATTGCCAGCAGGTTAGGCATTTGTCCGAATGGCTTTCCAAGATAGTCCATATCCAGTCCGGCCACAATCACACGCACACCCCGCAATGCAAGCAGTTCACACACATTCATGATCTCATCATCAAAAAACTGGGCCTCATCAATACCCACTACATCTACTCCTTCTGTCATCAGCAGAATCGTTTGTGAATTGTCGATGGGGGTGGAAGGGATGGTATTGGCATCATGACTCACTACATTTGTTTCATCATAACGGACATCAATACCCGGTTTAAAGATTTCAACCCTGAGGTTGGCAATCCTGGCCCTTTTAAGCCTTCTGATCAGTTCTTCTGTCTTACCGCTAAACATGCTGCCGCAGATAACTTCTATCCAGCCCCTTCTTTCACCCGATATATTTGGTTCAATAAACATCAGTAATAATAAATTATCAGAGAAAACGTTTGTAACTTTAAGCGGTAGCTTACTATTGGTAACCCCCAAATGTATTACATCCAATGGAAAGAGTGGGCACGTTGATTAATAAACTGAAAGAACAATTTGAACAGCATGCAGACGCCGAAAAACTAGCATTTACGGCGCAACTTCTCCTGGTAGAATTGCAGCGGAACCATGCCCCATCTCAGGCAGGTAGTAAAATCTCTGTGGTATTACCCGCAGGTACCGGCCCTTTCCAGCCTACTTTGCCTCTTTTTTCCGCGGAGGAGGTTTCCAGACAGGATACCATTGTGAATAACTGGATTTTTGATACTGCCACAGACATACCTACGCTTTCTCACCAGGAACCTATGTCTGTTTCTTCACAACAGGAAAACCCTGAAGTGACAGTAACGGCAGAAAAATTTGAGTTCAATACCTTGCTGGCACAACAAATTGAGATACTGAACGAAAAATTAAAAGAAGAGAGGATAGAGGTGGTTACCGCTTTGCAGGAAGCGCCTATTCGCGACCTGAAAAAAGCCATTGGATTTAATGATCGGTTTCTTTTTGTGAAGGAGCTTTTTCGTGGCGATGAAAATATGTATGAACGAAGTATAAAGACCATTAATGCTTTCAGCATTTATCCAGAAGCCGAATACTGGATACAACGGGAACTTAAAGTAAAACTCAGTTGGCCGGATAATTGTGAGGCCGGCAGACATTTTGATCAGTTAGTTAAAAGACGGTTTGCCTCTATATAAGCCATTAGTTTTTCTGTGGCTCCTGCTTTTGATAGTACATATTCAGCTGAAGCGGAGGCTGATTTGCTGTAGAGTTCCTGGTTTTCCAATAATTTTTTTAAGATGTCCTCCAGTTCCAGTGAATTTTCGATACTGAAGGCGCCCCCCACATCCAATAATTCATCAGCCTCAAAATACTTGTCGTAAACCGGACCAAATACTACCGGTTTGCCATAAACAGCCGCTTCGAGTATATTATGTATACCATCATCTCCAAATCCGCCGCCTATATAGCAGATGGTGGCATAGTGGTAGAGCCTGCTTAGCATACCCATATTGTCTATGATTAACGTAGTCGGATTTTCCGGAACACCATTTCCCGAACGGTATATTGTTTCATATACTGAATAGCGCATCGCATTTTTATACAATGCCAGGCACTCCTGTAAACGATCTTCATCAATATCATGCGGCGCGATAATGTATTTGACTGCCCCATTTATTTTGGTATAATGTACCAGTTCCTCATCATCTTCCGTCCAGGTGCTGCCCGCAATAATAACAGGCTGCTCCCGGCAGAAATGACTGATCAGTTCCAGCGGTTCAAAGTTCCTGGCAATCTCAATTACCCTATCGAACCGGGTATCACCACATACTAATACATTTTCATGAAAGCCTATGCCGGCAAGCAGTTCAGCCGATTCTTCGCTTTGCACAAATATTTTTGAAAAGAAGGTCAGCATTTTTTTGTGTACCCCTCCATACCATTGAAAAAAAGGTTGGTCTTTTCTGAAAATACCTGATACCAGTACGGTTGGAATATTCCGCTGACTGGCTTCCTGTAAGTAGTAATACCAGAATTCATATTTTACAAATAGCACCAGTGAGGGCTGAACAATATTAAAAAAACGATTGGCATGGGCAGGTGTGTCCATGGGTAAATAAAAAATATGGTCAGCGCCTTTGTAATTTTTTCTGATTTCAAAACCGGAAGGGGAGAAAAAGGTTAGCAGAACTGTATAGCCGGGGTATTGCTTTCGGATAGATTCCAGCACGGGTAATCCCTGTTCAAACTCTCCCAGTGAAGAACAGTGCATCCATACCACCGGTTGTTTGTTTGTATGAAAAGCCAATGCCAGTTTTTTAAACAAGCCCCTTCTGCCTTTCAGCCATAAAGAAGCCTTTGGGTTTGCAAAGCTGATTAGCCAGGCAAGTTTAGGGTATAGCCAGGTGAAAAGTCGGTAGAGTAGCATCTGTTAAGTAAGATAATACTAAACAAAGAAACGAATTAAACTGTTTGTTTGCTCGTTGGTCATAATATGACAGGGCAAACGCATCTAAATTTTAGGGAAGGGATGCGATAATTGAAGAAAATACGTTTATAGGGATAAAAGCATATGAACGGGATACTTCCTTTCTTCGATGATTTAAAGGATCCGAGAGTAGAGC
>Ga0265292_1000443_pt1 | contig 60039 bp, 51 predicted proteins | sample Munlanlewell296A_FD_189080 | JGI IMG/M metagenome (GOLD analysis project Ga0265292, IMG submission 189080) | Leachate microbial communities from a municipal landfill in Southern Ontario, Canada - Leachate well 296A | ecosystem: Engineered > Solid waste > Landfill > Unclassified | place: Canada...
ATTAGAAAAAGAAGGTGTTCGTAAAAATGATATTGGACGTGAAAAATTTTTAAAACGAGTAGAAAAATATGCAAAAGATTCTCACGATACAATAGTTAATCAAGCAAAAACAATGGGGGCTTCGCTTGATTGGTCTCGCGAAGCATTTACGCTTGATGAAAAACGCAATACCGCAGTGAAAACTGCATTTAAACAAATGTATGATGATAGTCTCATTTATCGCGGAAATCGTATGGTAAATTGGGACCCGAAAGGTCAAACGGTTATTTCCGATGACGAAATTATTTATGAAGAAAAAAAAGGAAAATTTTATACTTTTAAATATGGACCATTTAAAATAGGAACAGCGCGACCTGAAACAAAATTTGGCGACAAGAATGTGGTAATGCATCCGGATGATAAAAGATATAAAGACTGGAAACATATGCAGAAAATAACAGTCGAATGGATAAATGGACCAATTGAAGCCACAATTATAAAAGATGAAATAATTGATATGGAATTTGGGACTGGAGTAATGACTATCACTCCCTGGCATTCTCATGAAGATTTTGCGCTGGCAGAAAAATATAAATTAGATAAAGAACAAATTATTGATAAATATGGAAAACTGCTTCCTATCGCGGGCGAATTCGCAGGAATGAAAATTGGTGATGCGCGTGAAAAAATTGTTGAGAAATTAAAAACAAAAGGATTACTTGTTTCAATTGATGAAAATTATGTAAACCGAGTAGCAACTGCCGAGCGATCCAATGGAGTTATTGAACCACAAATTATGCTTCAATGGTTTGTTGATGTAAATAAAAAAATTCCCTCTCGCAACAATAAATCACTTAAAGAATTAATGCTCGAGCCTGTGCGAGATGGAAAAATAAAAATCATTCCTGAACATTTTGAAAAAGTTTATTATCATTGGATTGAAAATTTGCGTGATTGGTGTATTTCCCGACAGATATGGTACGGGCATAGAATTCCTGTTTGGTACCATGAATTTAAGTGCGTGCCAATTCCCGGCCAAGAAAATGAAATCGAAAAATGCGAAGAAATTGTTGTCGGACAAAAAATGGAAAAATGTCCTCATTGTGACGCTAAATATATTCAAGATGAAGATACCCTAGACACGTGGTTTTCTTCTGGGCTTTGGACTTTCTCAACGCTCGGTTGGCCAGAAAAAACAAAAGATTTACAAACATATCATCCAACAAGTGTACTCGAAACAGGTCATGATATTCTCTTTTTTTGGATTGCGCGAATGATACTTATGTCACAATACTTGCTCGGAGAAATACCTTTCAAAAATGTCTATCTACACGGCATGATAAGAACCGTTGATGGAAAAAAAATGTCTAAATCATTAGGAGATAAAGCTATTGACCCTCTGGATATTATTGAAAAATATGGTAATGATGCGCTTCGTATGGCAATGATTGTCGGTAATACTCCAGGTAATGACTTAAAATTAGATGAAAATGATATTCGTGGTTATAAAAAATTTACCAATAAAATTTGGAATGCGTCACGATTTGTTATTGAACAAACAAAAGATCTTGATATATTAAACCTGCCTAATTTAGACGAAGAAGATGAAAAAAGCAATCAAGAATTACAAAAATTAGTTGCTGAAATTTCAAAAGAAATGGATGAATTTCGATTTTCCATTGTTGCTGAAAAACTTTATCATTATTTTTGGCACACTTTTGCCGATATTATTATTGAAAGATCAAAGATAAAAATTCTAAAAAATCAAAACGCTTTTTCAGCAAAAACACTTATTTATACTCATCTAAATACACTTCTAAAAATCTTCCACCCATTTATGCCTTTTGTCACTGAAGAAATTTGGTCAATGCTTCCAAAAGAGAGCAAAAATCTTTTAATAATTGAAAAATGGGCCATAAAAAAATGATTACTACTGATCCAAAAATTTTAGGACTAGCACTGATGGGTGGAATTGCTCCCGCTCTTCTTTGGCTTTGGTTTTGGCTTAGAGAAGACAATCAAAAACCTGAACCTAAGGGACTTATCGCTACAATATTCTTTATTGGTATGATCTGCGTTATTATTGTTATACCATTTCAAAAATTTGTCAAAGATAATGTAACTTCGTATGAGTGGCAAATCATCAGTTGGGCAAGTATAGAAGAATTAGTTAAATATTTAGGCGTAGTAATTCTTCTTTATAAGACAAATCGCATTGATGAACCTATAGACTGGCCAATTTTTTTGATTACTGTTGCTTTAGGTTTCGCAGCGCTTGAAAATACTTTGTTTTTAATTAAACCGCTTTCATTAGGTGAAACTACGGTGGGCCTACTTACCGGACAACTTAGGTTTTTAGGATCTACTCTCCTTCATGCTGTATCAACTGGAATTGTAGGTATTGCCTTAGGGCTTTCATTTTATATGGGAAAATATATAAAAAAGATATATCTTTTTGCTGGACTTATACTTGCTATCGCCTTGCATAGTACCTTTAATTTTTTTATAATGGAGAATAACGGAAATAATTTTCTAAGAGTATTAGGTTTTCTTTGGGTCGTTACAATTATCATTATGTTACTTTTTGAGAAATTAAGAAGAATGAGCGTAAAAAATTAAAATAGACGTCGGACATCGGGAATTTCTAGATGTCCGACGTCTGGAACAAAAAATATATGAATATGCAAAATAAAAAAAGAAGTTTTTTTGATAGATTAACCGGAAGTATAAGTTCTGAAGAAGAATATGAAGAAGTAAAAATAACATCAATCAAGGGAGACAAAAAAAATGGCAATGGTTGGATGGAAGAAGAAAATGAGGAATTAGAATTGACTGTTGACGTTTATCAAACACCGACAGATATCATATTACAAACTATGGTTGCTGGCGTTAAACCGGAGGATTTGGAACTTACCATTGCTAGAGATATGATTACAATAAGAGGCAAAAGAGAAGAAAATAGAAATATAGATGAAGAAAATTATTTTGTTAAGGAACTTTATTGGGGAAAATTTTCCCGTACTATATTACTTCCCCAAGAAGTAGAACCGGAAGAAGTCGAAGCTACGGAAAAGCATGGTTTATTGACTATCAAGATACAAAAAGTAGATAAAGAAAAGAGAACCAGCATAAAAGTTAAATCCATTTAAAGACGAAAGAAATAATTTTTACCGGTAAAAATTATTTCTTTAATTTTTTTATTAACTCTTTGTGCCGAGGCGCAGAATCGAACTGCGGACCTATCCCTCTTCAGGGGAACGCTCTGCCAACTGAGCTACCTCGGCATATTTTTTCTTTACAATTTTTTTAATAAATCTTGTAGTGGATTATTGTTTAATTTTTGTTCCATACCGGAAACTGAATTATATAGACTCATCACTTTATTCAAGTACGGCTCTACATAATAAAATGCCCCAAAAGCAATGCCTATTATTATAAATATTTTTACTACCTGCCAAAGAGTTTCCCTCTTTTGGACGCCTCGAATTTTGTGAAGCATCTTATTATTTTCTTCAGCCAGCGCCAAAGTATTTTGAAGTAATTGCTTAGATTCGGGATCCATAAACAACATTTTAGCATAGCTCTTTCAAAAAGCCAATTTTTAAATTTGGATTTTTTGTGTTAAATTATAAGAGTTTAGAGTAAAGTCTTCGTAGTTAAATGGATATAACGACTTCGTCCTAAGAAGTAATTGCAGGTTCGATTCCTGCCGAGGACACCAATATAAAAAAATAATCCCTTTTCAGGGGTTATTTCTTTGTTTTGTTAAAGTCCTAATATTTTTGCTATTTGAGGCCTATCAAATCCTACAATAAGTTCATCGCCTATAACAATGACAGGTACGCCCATTTGTCCGCTTTTATCTATCATTTCTTTTCTTTTTTCAAGATTACTGGCCACATCGTATTCGGTATAAGCTATCTTATTTGCCTTAAAATAATCTTTCGCCATGTGGCAAAAATGACAAGAAGGTGTTGAATAAATCACTACATTTTTCATAATGTCTTTTCTAAAAATATTAATTGTTAATTAATATCATTATAGCATATCAGTCAAGCCAAAATCGCTTGACTGTAAGTATTTATTTTTGCCTAATTTTTATACTTGCCCAAAAAGAAAAACAACGATATATTTTATATATGCGGTTGTAGTTTAGTGGTAGAACTGGTGCTTCCCAAGCATCGGACGCGAGTTCGATTCTCGCCAGCCGCACAAAAATTAAAGATGCTTTTTTAGATGTTTCCACTTACTTTTTATTTCTTTCCAAGAGCCATAATAATTTTAATGACTGTATCCGGGTTAAGCGACATGGATTCTATTCCTTCATTTACCAGGAATTGCGCAAATTCCGGATAATCTGACGGCGCTTGACCGCAAATTCCAATATACTTCCCTTTTTCTTTGCATTTATGGACAATTTCAGCCACAAGTTTTTTGACCGAAGGATTGTTTTCATTTGCAATATGAGTGACTATTCCGGAATCGCGGTCTAATCCCAAAGTAAGTTGAGTTAAATCATTAGACCCGATTGACATACCATCAAAAATTTCAAGAAATTCATCCGCGAGAAGAATATTTGAAGGAATCTCGCACATTACATATATTTTGAGTTCTTTATTTTTTTCACGATCTAATCCATTCTCCTTCATCACTTCTATCACTTTCCTGCCTTCTTCCGGAGTTCTGCAGAATGGAATCATAGGAAGAACATTTGTAAGACCCATATCTTCCCGCACAATTTTCATCGCTTTGCATTCAAGTCCGAAAGCTTCCTTAAATTTAGGATCATAATAACGAGAGGCCCCGCGCCAACCCAACATTGGATTTTCTTCATGCGGTTCATATATTTCACCGCCTATTAATGTGCGGTATTCATTCGTCTTAAAATCAGAGAAACGAATAATAACTTTATTCGGATAAAAAGTGGCGCCGATTTTTGCTATTCCTAAGGCAAGTTTTTCCACATAATATTCTCTCTTGTCTTTATAGAGAGGCGTTAATCTTTCAACTTCTTTTAGAGCTTTAATTATTGTTGGAGTTTTTTTACCTTCTTTTAATTTTTTATAATCAATCAACACATTCGGATGAAGACGGATATGAGAAGCAATAATAAATTCCAACCTGCCTAACCCAACTCCTTCTGCGGGAAGATTATGATTTTTAAATGCTTCATCCGGAGAACCAATATTTACCATAATTTTTGTTTTAGTTTTTGGTATTTTATCCAAGTGATGTTCTTCTATTTTAAAAGGAAGAATGCCAGCATATACGTTACCGACTTGTCCGGAAGAAGAATCTACTGTGACTTCTTGACCGTTTTTAAGCACTTTAGTCGCATTATTTGACCCAACAATGCAAGGAATGCCCAATTCACGCGATACAATAGCAGCGTGTGATGTACGCCCGCCTTTGTCGGTTACGATGGCTCCCGCAATTTTCATAATCGGTTCCCAATCCGGGTCAGTAATTTCAGTTACCAATACTTCTCCTTTTTTAAATGAGGAAATATTTTTTGCGCTGCGTAAAATACGGACTTTCCCAGTGCCAATTTTTGAACCAACAGCAATACCGCTTACTAAGACTTTGCTTGTTTTTTGCAATTTATACTCTTTTAACACATTTTTATCTTCCCCAGAATGAACTGTTTCGGGACGCGCTTGCACTATAAAAAGTTCGCCAGTTTTTCCGTCTTTCGCCCATTCAATATCCATCGGCTGATAACGATTGTGTTTTTTTGAAAAATATTTTTCTATTTGCAAACACCATTTTGCAAGTTTTACGGCTTCTTCATTTGTAATGCAGAATTTCTGCTGGTCTTGCAGTGAAACTTTTTCTTGCTTTGTGCCATCTTTTGCATAAACAAGCTTTATATTTTTCTTTCCGACATCTTTACCGATAATGGGATTTTTACTTCCATTTTCTAATGTCGGTTTGAAAATTATAAATTCATCGGGAATCACTTTGCCCTGCACAATGAATTCACCCAGACCATATATGCCATTTAATACAATAACTTTGTCAAAACCTGTCTCCGTATCTATGGTAAATGCCACGCCCGAAGAAGAGAGATCAGAACGCACCATTCGTTGAACACCGACTGAAAGAGCGGCATCAAAATGCGAAAATCCCTTATCGGCTCGATATGAAATGGCCCGGTCGGTAAAAAGCGAAGCTATGCACTTTTTTGTTGCGATAAGCACTTCTTCAATACCATGCACGTTAAGATAAGTTTCTTGTTGTCCGGCAAAAGAAGCGCCCGGAAGATCTTCAGCTGTTGCGGACGAACGAACTGCTACAGCGCTATTTTCCCCATATTTTTTTCCTAACTCGGCATATGCTTTTGTAACCGCATTTTGAAGGTCTTGCGGTAAAATAGCTTTTAAAATTTCCTCGCGGATTTTTTTTCCGTGAACTTGAAGATTTTTTATATTGCGGGTATCAAGATCAGAAAGAATCTTCTTTATTTTTTCGTCTAAACCTGTTTTTTTAAAAAAATAACGATAAGTGTCAGCTGTCAGAGCAAATCCGTCCGGTATATTCACACCAAGCGGTACAAGATTGGAATACATTTCTCCCAGCGCGGCATTTTTTCCACCCACCGAAGGAACATCGGCAATACCAACTTCGCTGTACCATTTTACAAAATTTTCCCTTTTTTCTTCTGACATATTATGGTTATTATAACATATTTAACCAAAAATTATTTCCCAGAAATTTTAATCAATCTATCGTATTTAACTTTTCTTTCAGGTTTTAATGGGGAACCGGATTTGAGACCGAAACATCCGAAAGCATAAGCCAGGTCGGCAATGAAATCATCATCAGTTTCCCCGCCCCTGTGGCTCACAATTAATTCAATATTATTTTCCCTTGCCAACCTCATGGTTTCAAGTGTTTCAGAAAGTGTGCCAATTTGGTTTGGTTTTATAATCATTGCGTTTACACTTCCTTTTTCTATCGCTTTTTTAAGAAGTAAAACATTTGTAACGGTTAAATCATCTCCAACCACCCAAAGATTCATATTGTTTTCTCTTAATTTTCTAAAACTATCAAAATCCTCTTCATCAAAAGGGTCTTCAATTGAAAATAAATTAAATTCAATAACCAAAGAATTATAAATATTCATTAATTCTTCTTTTGAAACCTGCCCGACCGAATGATTTCGGTCGTTCGGGCGGGTATTTTTACCATCAACTTTATAAACTCCTTCATTAAAAAAAGAAGAGGCAGCGACATCAAGGGCAATTTTTACTTTTCCGGTTAAATTATTTTCTTTAATTGCTTTCGCTATTAATTCCAGAGGTTTTCTTATATCGCTTATTTCAGGCGCAAAACCTCCCTCGTATCCTAAAACAATAGATTTTTCGTTTAATTCTTTTATTATTATTTCTTTTAAGGTATTTTGCATTCTCATTCCAATATCAACCGCCTCTTGAACATTTTCCGTATCAGGCACAATAATATATTCCTGAAATGCTATATTGTTTCTTGTATGTTTTCCACCTTCTATTAAATTCATAAAAAGATAAGGAGTTCGTCTGGATGGTTTTATTTCTGCTTGTGCCTGCCCTGAATCTAATTGAAGAGTCCGTAAATATTCAAAAGTTTCCATTCCAGATATTTTAGCCGCCACTTTGGCACAGGTAACGCTTACCCCAATAATTGAATTTCCACCCAAATTGTCTTTATTCGGAGTTCCATCCAATTCAACCATAATCTTATCAATTTCTTTTTGATTTAAAACATTTTGGCCAATCAATTTCGGAGCAATTATATTATTTACTTTATCAATCGCTTTTTTTACCCCCTGACCGTTTGTATCCCTCAATTCATGGGCTTCATGAACCCCAGTACTTGCCCCGGAAGGAACGGCAAAGCTGCCCGAAACATTACCGGCATAAACTGTAACTTTTATGGTCGGAGTTTCTTTCGAATCTTTAATTTCTTCAGCTGTGATTTTGGTAATTTCACTTTTCATATTTTTAAATTCCTTAACCTATCATATATGATAGACTAATTTTTTATTTAAACCTTAATCATTTTTTTGTTAAAAGAATCATCAAATCGGAAACATTCGCGCCGGTAGGGCCTGTCATAATCATATCCCCGGTTTTTTGAAAAAATGTATAGGAATCAAAACGATTTAAATAATCTCCGGCATCCAAACTTAATTTTCCCGATTTCTCTATTGTATTTTTATCTACTATTGCTCCCGCTGCATCGCTATTATCCATACCGTCAGATGCAAACGATACAAAAACAGAATTTTCATCAATTAATTTCATTTTTATCGTTTCTAGTCCCATATGAAGGTTTCTTCCTCCTTTTCCTTTTTCTTTTTTTATCATAATACAAGGTTCGCCGGCAGCTAAAACAACGGAGTTATTTTTTTGAGCGGAAAATATTTTTTTTAACGCTTTATTTGTTTCATCATATAAATCAGTTGACATAACATTAACTCCAAAATTAAATTCTTGCGCTTTTTTATCCATTGCTTCAACAGCGGTTCTATTTGAAACAAGAACAAAATTATAAACATTGTCAAAATATTTATCTTCTTTCGGTGTTTCAATTAAATCAAATTTTCCCAAGTTATTTTCTATAATAATTTTTTGCGCATCAGCTATAGTGGTTTTATCTTTATAAGTTGGTCCAGAGGCAACATTTTCAAAATGATCTCCCGGAATATCCGAAAAAATAAGTCCAATAACAGTTGCCGGATAAGCGATTTTTGCTAATCCCCCTCCTTTTAAAACAGATAGATGCTTCCGAACGGTGTTAACTTCGAATATTGTCTTGCCGGATTTTAAAAAAGCATCATAGAGTTTTGCGCCCTCTTTACATTCATCCTCTCCATAACAAAGCAGTGCAGAGCCTCCGCCGGAAACCAAAGCAATAATCAGATCGTTTTCATCGGAATTATTTAAAATTTCATATATTTTTTTTCCAGCTTCTAAATTCGCTTCCGATGGCCTTGGATGAGTGCCGGCAAAAGTTTCAATATATTTGCTATTAACTTTATTAAGACCGATTACAGCACCTTTACTGATTCTAGGTCCTAAAATTTTTTCTAAGGCCAAAACTGCATCACAAGAAGATTTGCCAAAACCGACAATTTTTATCTTTTTATATTTTGTGAGGTTAAATGACTTCCCTTTTATAAATAAAATATTCCCTATAACTGAGGCTGAAGATTCAACAACTTTTTTCGTACTAATGGCATTGAGACCTGTTTCCATTATTTCTAATGCCATTTTTCTATTCGGAGTTGTTGTAAGTTCATTAAAATTTTTGATCAATCTTTCATTCATTTAATTTGCATTTTTATTTATTCACAATATTTTCCGGCTTACCAGCAATAAAACTCTTTATGTTTTCAATAGTTGTTTGCATAATTGAAGCAACAGCCTCTTGTGTGAAGAAAGCTATATGCGGAGAAACTATTACATTTGGCATTTTTATAAGCTCTTGATTTAAGGCAAATATATTTTGTGATTGTTTTCCACCTTCCAGCACATCCAACCCGGCGCCGGCAATAATTTTTTCTTTAAGTCCCCAGACAAGCGCTTCAGTATCAACGAGTTCTCCGCGAGCCGTATTTATCAGATAAACGCCCTTTTTCATCATGGCAATATTTTCTTTATTTATCAGATGATAATTTTCCTTAGAATAAGGAGCGTGTAGAGTTAAAATGTCCGCTTGCGTAATAACTTCGGTAAAACTTTTATATGTAAAATTATTTTCTTTGGCAAAATTTGGATCCGGATATAAATCATAAGCCAAAACATTCATTTCAAAACCTTTGGCTATCTTAACAACATTTTTGCCGATTTTACCCGTACCAATAACACCGAGAGTTTTACCTTCCAAGTTAAAGCCTTCCATCCAAGGCAAATAGTTATAATTAAGCGTTTCCCTCAAATAGACGTTTGCATCAGAAATATTTCTGGAAAGATTTAAAATCAGTCCGAAAGTAAATTCAGCCACAGTATGGGAACCGTAAGCGGGAACATTAGAAACTTTGATGCCTTTGGCGGAAGCATACTCGCAATCAATGTGATTGAATCCGGTGGATTGCGTAGCTATAAATTTTAAATTGGGAATTTTGTCAATAACATTTCTATTTAAATCAGAATTTACAAAAACAGATACAATATCGGCATCTTTGGCAAGACCAACATTGTTTTCATTTAATTTTTCTTCATAAAAAGAAACATCCACATCACTAAAAGATTTTGAAAACATATCATGCTTTATTTTAGGCACTTCAAAAAATACTATTTTCATACAATAATTATAACACAATATCTATTTAAACCAATTCTTTATAATAGACCAAAAACTCCCAGAATCAGGCTCTTTTTGCATTTCTGTTTGGTTTTTATCATCTATAATCAAAATCATATTCTCTCCTTCTTTTGCCAAGCCGAATTTGTCTCTAATATTTTCTTCTACTCCTTTTTCTGTTTTAAGTTTTGTAATATCAGAGTTTAATTTTCCCTTTGATTTTTCCAATTTTGTAATTTTATCTTCTACTATTTTCCTATTTCTGACAGTTTCTTCCATTTTACCCATAAAACTAAACATACTGAAAAAGAAAGAAAGTATGACAACACCCAAAAAAATCAAAAAAAATTTTGACTGCATTAAATGTCTTAATCTTCCGCTTTTTTGAAAATTTCTCATAATATGATATTATTATTACATGTTTTTCAATAAAAAACACCAAAAGAAAATTCAGATGATTTGGTCAGTGCTTGTTATATTGATTATAGCCAGTATGATTTTACTCTACTCCCCTATATTTCAATTAAAGTAAATATAGGCCTTTCTTAAAAAAATTTTTGAGCCTTCGCCCTCGGAGTCATAAGGACAGGGAACCCACGACTCTTAAAATTCTTTCAAGAAAAGCCCAAACTATTAATTGTTTCCAGTACGCATCATCTTTAAGAAAACATCCTGTGGAATGTTTACTTTTCCGCGTTCTTTCATTTTCTTTTTGCCTTTCTTTTGTTTCTCCCGAAGTTTCATTTTACGGGTAATATCGCCTCCGTACATATGTTGGGTAACATCTTTTTTCATACCGGAAAGAGTACGGGAAGAAATTATACGTCCCAATGCCTTGCCTTGAATTTTTAAAGTGAACATTTGTCGAGGTAATATACTTTCCAATTTAAGAACCGTTTTTTCTGCTTCTTCTTCCGCTCTTTTTTTAGCGATAACTCTGGAAAAAGCCGGTACAACTTCATCGGCCACCAAAATATCAAGCCGAGTAACATTCGCTTCACGCATATTATCCATTTCATAAGATATTGACCCATAACCGGATGAAATACTTTTTAATTCATCAAAAAAATTGCGCATCAGCTCGCGAAGCGGCATTTTGACAGATATGGATGAACGATTGTTTCCGAAATTATCCGTTTCACCTATCTCTGCTTCATGGTCAAAAAGGAGTTGCATAATATTGCCTAAATATTTTATCGGAGTAATTATTTTCAGTTTTACCCATGGTTCAAACACTGTTTGAATATTTCCATCATCTGGAAAAAAATACGGGGAATAAATTTTCTCTTTTTTCCCGTTTTTTGTTAATACCTCATAAGTAATGGAAGGTGTAGTTATAACCAATTTTAAATTAAATTCCCGTCTTAATCTTTCGGTAATAATTTCCAAATGCAACATTCCCAGAAAACCGCAGCGAAAACCGCGGCCCAGAGACCCAGAAGATTCTTCTTCGTAAGAAAAAGAAGAATCAGAAAGTTTTAATTTGCCTAATGATAATTTAAGTTCTAGAAAATCGTCCGCATTTTCCGGAAAAACAGAAGCCCAAACGACAGGCATCGGTTGCATATAGCCGGAAAGAGCGGGCAATGGATTTTTTTCTTTCGTAATAGTGTCTCCGACAGAAGCAATACCCGGCCTTTTAATGCCTGTGACAATATAACCCGTATCCCCTGCGGAAAGAAAATCACGCGGAGTTTCTTCCGGTGAAAAAGTTCCAACTTCCAGAGAACTGAATTTTTCACCTGATATTGAAAAGATTAAATTTTCACCTTTTTTGACTTTACCGTCCAATAATCTGATAAAAACTATAACTCCCTTATGATTTGAATATTTAAAATCAAAAACAAGCGCGCGAAGCACCTCCTCCGCCTTTGGCACCTCCCCCTTGTTAAGGGGGAGGAGGGAGGGGGTCGGTGGTGGAACACGCTTTATAATTTCATTTAAAAGATTTTCTACTCCCTCGCCTGTGCGTCCGGAAACCAAAAGTATTTCATCAGAATCGCAATTTAAAAGATCTATAACTTCTTTTTTTACCTCTTCCACCCGGGCTAAAGGTGAATCAATTTTAGAGAGTACTGGAATGATTTTAAGGCCTCCCTCACGCGCCATATTAAGCGTAGTAAGCGTTTGCGCCTGTACGCCCTGTGTTGCATCAATTAACAAAATAGAGCCTTCTACGGCCTTTAAAGCGCGAGAAACTTCATAAGAAAAATCTATATGCCCAGGAGTATCTATTAAGTTCAAGATAAAGGTCGAACCTTGAGAATTTGTATTTAAGGTTCGACCTTGAGGAAATGTATATTCCATTCTTACCGGCTGCATCTTTATGGTAATCCCCCGTTCGCGTTCAAGTTCCATAGAATCAAGGACCTGGTCCCGCATTTTGCGTTCCGGAATGGTATGCGTAATTTCAAGCATCCTGTCCGCCAAGGTGCTTTTTCCATGATCAATATGCGCAATTATAGAAAAATTTCTGATATGTTTTAAATCCATAAATATATCTTAACAGAAAAAGTCTTTATTAATTTTCCGCTATATGCAAATCAATCTCTTTTTTTAACCTTTCTTGAAAATCTTTTATTAGAGTTTGATAACTAACAGGTAAAAAAAGTTTTAATTCCTTTTCCCATCCATTTTGAAGCACACCTAATAATTTTACTTTCAAATCTTCAATATCTTTCGGTATAAATTTTACAAGTTCTCTATGACGAAGCATAAAATACAAATCAAAAAAATCTCTAGGTTTAGCCCTATTTAAAAGTGCTTGTACTTTTTCTCCAACAAGTAATTTCTCTTCTAAGTAAACTATAGTATAGGGTGGAATAAAATCATTTTCAATTAACGCAGTATTGCTCCCTATTTGTTCTTTTGGACGTAAAGAAACTTGAATCTTTATTTCAGAATCAAATTCCATTAACTTCAAATTAACTACAGCAAAATAGCCACCACTTGTTTCCCCATCAGTTCCCGGATTAACTTTTTTCTCTGTTTGTATCCCTTCTTTATTTATATCTTTTAGAATTTCATCAACCAATTGATTAATTTCAGGGATAGAAATATTGTATGCGGAAAAATCTAGGTCTTCAGAAAATCTGGGGCTTTTAAAAACTATTCTTAAGGCAGTTCCACCTTTGAAAAGCATTTTTTCAGCCCCGTTTCTTTTATACAGATAAGATAAAAACAAATGTTGACAATATTCTCGAGCAATATTTTGTTCAGAAGTCTGATTTTTAGTACTTAATTCTGTTATAAACTGTCGTGTAATCATATATTTAAACTCTCAATTAAATTAATAAGTGGCTTACTTTTTCTTATGTTTTTTATAAAATAATTAAGATACTTTCCTAATTTTTTCTTATCTATTTTTTTTAAATCTAATCTCTCATTAATAAGTTGCTTTTTTAGTGATACTAAATATAGATAATCTAAAAGTGCTTTTTCTTTGTCGGCCATTAACACTATTTTATCCCTGATTTTTATTGGTTTGTAACCAAAAAAAAGATTTTTTTTAATTTGATAATATTTGTATATTTGGTTTTCAAAATTAAATTCTTTAGATGACTGAGTGGTTGCTGAAGTGATAGTATACACAGTTTCTGGAATAATCCCGTAGGAAGACAAAGCTGTTTCAAATGTAATATATGATGGTTTCCATAAATAATTTGCTATTTCAAATTTAGTAGGAGGATTAGCGGAGTAAATATATACTCCTCGTTTCATTCTTAAAAAAACCTTTTTCTTAAAATTATAGCCCAAAAAAGCTCTTGCTGTTTTCTTTTTGACTTTAAAAATCCTTGCAAAGTCATTTACAGAAAATATAACAAGTCCATGTCTTACTAGCTCTTTTTGAACATAAATGACTCTTAGTTTAACCATAACCTTCTTATTAACGCATGGTCATTATACAACTATAAGGTTATAAACGCAACAACTAAAAACTGTGGATAAATTACCCTTAGATATTTTCAAGTTGCTGGGTCTTGCCTATCAATTCTAAAGTTCCTCTTGAGGAGCAATCAGAACTTTTGTGCGCCAGAATTTGGTTTTAAGAGCTTCTATAAGGTCTTTTAATTCTTCATTTTTCAAAAGATATAATATGAAAACACCGGAGCAAATGCCTAAAATTCCGGAAATAAATCCTTGTAAAAATACTCCCCATCCGGTAGTAGTTCCAAAAATCGGTGAAAAAATATTCAATCCCACATAAGACACTACCCCGATAAAAAACGAAGCGCCTAAACTTTGGAAAAAAGTTTTAGTAATAAAAGATTCATGCTCCATAAAATCTCTTCTGACAAAATACCAATGCAAAATAAAATTCAAAATAGTACCAACAGAATATGCGAGCGGCAGCATAAGTACTTCCGTACCAGGAATATCCGTAACTTTTAGCAGAGATTCTATAAAATAACGAAAGATTAATACGTTTTCAAAAATATGAAGAAATATATAAGACAAGATTATAATTAAAATAGAACAAAGTAAATTAACCGTTAATGGACGTTTGGTATTACCCGTCGCATAATAAGCACGAGACAAAAGAGCAACCATACCCTGCGCAAGAACCGAAACAGCAAAAATTGCCAAAGATGCTGCCACAAGACGAGTGTTTTCCCAAGAAAAAGATCCAGAACCAAGTATTACACGCACAATCTGCGCGCGAAGCACAATGAAGAGAAATATTACCGGAAGCGACCAAAATACTATCTGCCTGGCGGTGGATTTTAAATGATTTTTAAATTCATCTTTTTTCTCACTAGAAAAAGATTTTACCAAGGTTGGAAAAGCGGCCACCGCATAAGATATTCCAATAATATTAAGCGGCACCGATTGAAGATTGAATGAAAAATTAAAAATTGAAATTGAGCCGCTGGATAAATAGGAAGCAAATGCAATAATTGAAATAAGAGCGATATTGTTGAAAGAGAGACCTAAAGTTCTCGGAAGCGAAGTAAGCGCTATTTGTTTAATTTCCTTAAAATTAATAGAAAAAGAAAATCTAGGCGTAAATCCACATCCAAAGGTAGCTATCATTTGGATTAAAAAATGCATAAGTGCTCCTAACACAACACCCAATACCAAACCATTAATTCCAAAAATCGGATACAATATGACGACACCAATTATAATACCGAAATTATAGAAAATAGGACTTAGAGAATAGATAAAAAATTTACGAAAAAGTTGAGTAATCGTACCAAAAAGATTTGAAAGACCCATCAAAATCGGAGAAAGTAACATTATTCGGGAAAATAAAATCACTTTCGTTTGCATTATCGGTGGAAAACCCGGCGCAATAAAAGATATTAAATAAGGCATAACAAAAAAAGCTATAACAGAGATAACCACCATGGTTATAAAAAAAACGGTAAAAACATTATTCAATAATTTACGCGCTTCATCTGTAACTTTATCTCCGCTCATTTTTTCTACAATGAAAGGAATAAGAACAGTAATGGAAGCGAGGGATGCGATAGAAATAAAAATAAGATCCGGTACGCGAAAGGCGGCATAATAAGCATCAAGCTGGGGCGAAGGACCGATAAAATGGGCAATATTTCTATCACGAAAAAGAGCCAGAATTTGAGAGAGCAGAGTAAAAGAACCTAAAAGAAGCGCGGCCTGGTTTATGTTTCCGTATTCCTTGCTGAAAATTCTCAAGATCTTCTGCATTTTTATTTATCCACCTAAATTTTAGTGAAAAATTTTGGTGGATTAATTTTAATTATTATTGTTTTGTTTTAGTATCGTTTTTAGTAGGAGTAACAACAGGAGCAGTAGCAGAACCTCCGTTTTTAAGAGATTTAACATATTGTATTAAATCTTTATTATCGGGAGCAAGAGAAAGCGCGCTTTCGGCATAAGAAATAGCAACAGTATTATTACCATCACTTTTTTCTATTTGAGAAAGAGTGATTAAAGCCTCTATATAATCGGGTTTTAAAGTAAGGGCTTCTTTTGCATAATTTCTTGCTTCATCTATTTTTTTATCGGCAAAAAATACACGCGACGTGGCAAGTTTGATTCCCGGATTTAGCGGATTGAGAACCGATGCTGTTTTATATGCTTCAATCGCTTTACTATAAGCGTCTTTTACACCAAGCGAACCAACCGTATCATATACAACCCCCAATGAATTATGGTTCAAGTAATTCGTATTATCATATTGTATCGCCAATTGCGCCCCATTTACTGCTTGATCAAAACTTGTTTGCAAATCAGCTTTGTCTGTTTCGGATAAAGAAGAAGATCCTTTAGCAACTATAGAATTAATCTTTGTGAGATAAACTTGTACATAAGTGCGTAAATATAAATCGTTCTGATATAATGATATGGCTTTTATAATTGAATCTTCGGCAACCGGAATAGTTGTGGCAGAAAGCGTTTTTCCAAAATATGAAACAGAAGCCAATCGTTCCATATATTTAAATCCAGCGGCTGCGGAAATAATCATCAATAACACGAGAAGAAGTATGGAGAAAAAGCTCTTCCTGGGGTTATCTAAAAATGAAATTGAAATCTCTCCATTTGTCGGGTAACTGGAAGAAGACAAACCTATAAATATTCCAGCGAAAGCGAAAGCTAACAAAAATATAACCCCACCTGTAGAATAAAAGAAAGATGAAACAAATAAGTAAAGAGATGCCACAAAAAATACCACTACTCCCCAATTCGTATTGTTTTTAATGCTGGAAAAAAGAGATTTTACGCCGGCAATTATAAACAGAACAAAAAATACAAGCCAAGATAGAATGCCCAGAATTCCAGTAGTGGAAGCAAAAGTCGGTAATAGACCTGAACCAAAATTAAAAGAAGTATCCCAAAATTGAGTATTATTAATAACCTGAGGTTTATATGTTGCCCATACCTCTCCAAATTTATTTGGACCTACGCCTAAAATCGGATTTTTCATAAGAGCTTCCCCGGTCACTGACATTGTAACCCCAAAAGAAGGCCTGATTTCAACATTCGATAAACCTAAACTATTCGGCAAAAGTCCTCCAATAAATTGACTTGACATAAAGAATAGAAGTGAAATCATAACTACGGCAAAAGAAAAAGCCGGAAAATGTTTTTTCTCTTCTCCTCCTTCTCCTTCTTGTTGTTTTTCACCAAAAGAATATGAAATCTTATAAACAAAAATAATTAAAGCAAAAACTCCAAGAAGTTCCCAAATCAATGAAAAATTGACCGCTGCAGACAATATAATTGAAAATAGAATCAAAATTCCCAATAGCCATTTAGTTACTTTTGGAATTGAAAAAAATTCAATCACAAAAAGAGACATAATGGTGGAAAATCCAGTAAAAAGCCCAAATGCATTCCAAGACCCTAAAATAGTATCTGTTTTTCCGCCTAAAACTCCCAGCGATAAGAAATCAGGCATAAACAAACGTAAACCCTGAAATACAAACAAAACAAAGGAAGATATGATTACTCCCCAGAAAATTGCTTTTGCATTTTTTGTATCTTTCAAGACAATGGAGGAAACCAGCATTAAAAGAAATGCTCCCAACATGAAATAAAAAGTACCAACATCAAGCATTGTTCCAAAAAGAGATACTTTCAAAGCTGGAGAAAATAAAGCGGAAATAAGAAATACTACGAGAATGCCAAAACCGGAAAGCAAGAGCCAAGATTTTGGCACACTAACTTTGCCGTCTGAAAAACGAGCCGCTATCCAGAAAATAATTGAAACAACCAGACCCATTACTAAAAGCAACCCTTTAGAGGTCTCAACCGGAATTTGAGTAAAAGGTAAAAAGAAGACCGGTAATAACACGATAACTATGAAAAGCGACCAAAAAGAAACTCTATCTAAAATATTTGATAACATATTTTTATATTATTATTAAAAATACTAATAAAAGCTTCAACGACTTTATTGATACCCACCATTATACTACAAACTGATTATATTTAACAATACACCCCTTAACTTAAAATGTTGATAACTCTATTTTTAACATAAATTATTTTTTTAGGATTTTTACCCGCTGTATACTTCAAAACAGTTTGATCCGCAAGAGCTTTCTTCTTCACATCTTCTTCTTTTTCATCCATTTGAATTACAATTTCAGTTCTAACTTTACCATTTATCTGCACGGCAATTTTTATTTCCTGGTCTTTTATCAAACTTTCATCCCATTTAGGCCAATTTGAAAGATGAATGGAGCCCTTAAAGGTCGGACCTTTGGCGGGAAAAGGCCTTGCCTTAAGGGAGCCAAAGGCAAGGCCTTGAGGAGCCGAAAGTTTTTGCCAAATGTATTCAGTAATATGCGGAGCAAACGGAGCTAAAATTTGCAGAAATTTTTTGTAATCTTCTATATTTAAGGTCGGACCTTTTTGAAGATCCAAGGTTCGACCTTGTTCTTTTTCTATTTCAGCGGCAAGTATCATCATCGCGGAAATTGCAGTATTAAAACGCATATTTTCTATATCTTCTGAAACTTTTTTAATGGTTTTGTGAAGTAATTTTTGAAGAGAAATAAAATTCGAGCTTCTTTCAATTTTGAGCTTCCCGAGGGTCCCGCCCCTGTATTCAGGGGAAGGGCGCAGGGACGAAAAATTGGAAGAAGAGAGAATTTTTTGACTTATCCTCCAAACTTTTTCTATGAATCTTCTGGAACCAATAATATTTTCCGTACTCCATGCCACCGACTCTTCAAACGGTCCCATAAACATTTCATAAATACGCAAGGTATCCGCCCCATAAATTTTTACAATATCATCCGGATTTACAACATTGCCAACTGACTTTGACATCTTTACCCCCCCCTCTCCTAAAATCATCCCATGAGAAGTTCTTTTTTTATAAGGCTCTACTGTTGGCACAAGCTTTAAATCATATAAAAATTTATGCCAAAAACGCGAATATAATAAATGGAGAGTCGTATGTTCCATGCCTCCGTTATACCAATCAACAGGTGTCCAATATTTCAATTTTTTAATATCTGCAAAAACTTTATTATTCTTTGGATCTATATACCTTAAATAATACCAAGAACTTCCTGCCCAATTTGGCATTGTATCTGTTTCTCTTTTTGCTTTGCCTCTGCATTTTGGACATTTTGTATTTACCCATTTTGAAATACTTGCCAGCGGAGATTCTCCCGTATCTGTTGGCTTGTAACTTTTTACTTCTGGTAATTTTACCGGCAAATCTTTGTCTTCTACCGGAACAAGCCCGCACCCGCCCGAACGACTGGAGTCGCCCAGTCGGGCGGGTTTTTCACAATTAACCAGCGGTATCGGTTCACCCCAATATCTTTGTCTGGAAAAAACCCAGTCTCTTAATTTAAATTTCGTAACAATTTTTCCACCGACAAATTCGGTGATTTTTCTTTTTGCTTCTTCGGAATTTAAGCCATTAAACTTTTCAGAATTAGTTAAAACACCATTTCCAGTATATATAGAAGGAATATTTTGCAATATGTTCCAAAAATAACACTGTCCTTCTTGAATCACGATAAATTTTTCTATTTCTTTTGGATTTGACCACATTATTTCATGTTTTTCTTTTTCCTCTAAAGAAACTTCTTTTCGTTCTCCATTTTTCAATTCAAAGTAAAAACCAGTGAAATGTCCAAAACGATTTTCTTTTTTGGGTATGTGATAATATTTACTATGATAGCGTCCTAATGCTCTGATTAGTTTTAAATTAAAGTATCCTGTCTCTTCTTCTATTTCTATTCTTGCTGCTTGTTCTGGTGTCTGTCCTTTTTCTATACCTCCTGTAATAAATGTTTTCCAATCAACCTTTTTCCATTTAAAACAAAGATATTTATCTTCCGACCAATGTTTGACAATTACCACTATTGCCTCTCGTTCAACAAAAGGCAAATCTTTTTCAACTTTGTTTATGAACATTGGTTCAAGCACTTTTTTCATCGGCAAATTGTATTTTTTCGCAAATTCAAAATCTCTTTCATCGTGAGCAGGGACTGCCATTATGGCTCCTGTTCCAACTTCTTCCATCACATATTCTGCTTGCCAAACAGGTATTTTTTCTTTCGTAGCTGGATTTAGAACATATTTGCCCGTGAATTTATTCTTATCTCCGCTAACAGCAATAAAAGTCGCACCAAATATCGTTTCCGGTCTAGTGGTAAAAATTTCTATATCGTCAAATTTAATTATTACGCCCTCTGATTTCCCTATCCAATTTCTTTGTTGTATTTTTACCCGTTCCGGATAATCAACTAAATCCAAATCTTTATCCAATCTATCGGCATATTTTGTAATCGCCAGCATCCATTGTTCTTTTTCTCTTTTTTCTGTCTTGCTTCCGCAACGATCGCAAATACCGTTCACAGCTTCCTCATTGGCAAGGCCGATTTTATCTTTCGGACACCAATTTATGTAAGATTTTGCTTTATAAGCCAAACCTTTTTTGAAAAATTGCAGAAATATCCACTGCGTCCATTTATAATATTTTGGGTCAGTTGTATTTACTTCCCGAGACCAGTCAAAAGAAAAACCAAGTTCTTTAAGCTGCTTTCTGAATGTATCTGTATTTTTTTTAGTGACAATAGTAGGCTTCTTCCCAGTCTTAATTGCGTAATTTTCTGTCGGAAGACCAAAAGCATCCCAACCGATAGGATACAAAACATTATAACCTTCCATCCTGCGTTTGCGGGAAACAATATCCATGGCGGTATTGCTGCGAATATGCCCCACATGAAGTCCATCACCGGATGGATATGGAAATTCAATTAAAGAATAAAATTTTTTCCCTTTTCCGTTTTTTGCCTGATAAATTTTTTTCTTTTCCCATTCTTTTTGAATCTTTGATTCAATTTTTTTATGATCGTAACTTTTCATTTCAAAAATTCATTTTATAATTATTTATCGAACTTTTTAATTGCCAACCATATTAACGCAACCAGAGCAAACCCAAGAATTAAAACTTTAATAAAATTATCGGCTGTTGACCAGTATCGCATAGATGCAATGATAAGTGATAACACGCCGCCCCAAGAAAGCCCAAGAGTAACGATTTCGTTAGCAAGAAATGCTCCCCAAATAAGAGAAATTACGCCCAGAACTATAAGTATTATAAAAATATTCCTCTGATAAATTTTCTGCGCATTACTGAATTCTTGTTGCTTGGTAAAATTCGGGTCGCAGTAACTTGCCACTTGAGAATAACCAGCCGGAGTTGGAACTGTATATCTATCTTTAGGTGCCGGACCCTGAGTCCACTGTCCTCCAACTTTTAAACATTCCTCTTTATTTGTTATCGGTTCAACAACTTGTGACTGAGGAAAATAATCATTATATTCAGGTTCTTTATAAAATAATGAAATAGCGTAATTAAAAAATAAATTTAACACAACTAAAATACCTATAATAAGCGCCCATTTTAGAACTTTCGGTTTTGTTTCCATGTGTATATTCTAACAAAAAATAGCAATTTTTTAAAGCGCGCTCCAAATGGCAGTATTGGAAAGTGAAATAACGCGATTATTCGATTTTTCAAGCAAACATAATTCTCCAGAAGAAACTTCTCCGTTAAGTCCGGACATAGAATTTTCTAAAGCATAACCTAAAGAAAGTGAAGATGAATCTACGGCATAGGAATTTAGAATAACAAATAGAGGCTTATCGCTTAAAATTTTTCGCACTTGAGAAAGAAGTTTCGGTAAGTCTTTTTCTATTTTCCAAATTTCTCCTTTTGGTCCACGGCCAAATTTAGGCGGGTCCATTATTACAGCATCATATTTATTTCCTCTTTTCTCTTCACGTTCAATAAACTTAACGCTATCGTCACAGATAACACGCATCGGTAATTTATCAAGACCCGAAATTTTTTGATTCTCTTTTACCCATTGAATTGTTTGTTTGGAAGCATCTATATGTGTCACATCCGCGCCTGCTCTTAAAGCAAACAGACTGGCAACGCCGGTATAACCGAATAAATTCAAAAACTTTAAAGGTCGGACCTTAAGGGAGCCCAAGGTCCGACCTTGATGGGCTCTTATTTTTTCTTCTATAAAATCCCAGTGACTTGCTTGCTCCGGAAAAAATCCTAAATGCCTAAAAGGCGTAGGAGAAGCTAAAAATTTTATACCTTTATATGACATCTCCCATTTTTTCTCTGCTTCACTGTCAAGGTTCAACCTTGACATTCCGAATTTCCAACCAGCTTTAACACCAACTTTAGAACTCCAAAATTTTCCGTCCGCTTTTGCCCATGATTCTTTCGCTTCCTTCGTCAGCGCCTTCGGCCAGATAGCATTTTCATAAGGACGTATAAAAATATATTGGCTGAATTTTTCCAGCTTCTCTTCTTCGCCTGTATCCAGAAGTTCATAATTTTTCCAATCTTCTGAACAAAAAATTTTAATTTCTTTTTTCATGGTTCTATTTTATCACCATGACCTCTTCGAGCCTGAGCCTCAGAGCGAAGGCCTGAGTTTATCGAATGGGTCATAATTTTTATATTAAAAATTCTATAACATCCCCATCTTTTACAATATATTCTTTACCTTCTGTCCTAACCCATCCTTTTTCTCTTGCTTTCATATATGAACCAGTCTCTAATAATTTTTCACAACTGATAACTTCTGCGCGAATAAATTTTTCTTTAAAATCATTATGTATTGCTTTTCCGGCAACCGGCGCAGTGGAGTCACGACGAACAGTCCAAGCGCGTGATTCGTCTTTACCGGTAGTAAAAAAGGTAATAAGATTTAATAAATCATAACTGGCTTTAATAAGATTATCCAATCCTGTGCCAAAAATCGGGTCAATTTCTATGTAAGGACCCGGAAGTTTGGAAATAAAATCTTTTTTTATATTTTCTGCCGCTTCGGAAGTGTTCAATACATAAAGAGTCGGTTTTTTAATACCTCCCTGCTCCAATTCAAAATTAATTACTTCTATATCAAAAAGCGGGTCAATTTTGTCATGAACATGAATCATATTTGAATCCTCAAAAATTCGCACTACTTCGATTATAGCGTCCACTTCTCGAATATGAGAAAGAAATTTATTACCAAGTCCTGCGCCTTCCGATGCGCCTTTGACTAAACCCGCAATATCCACAAATTCAACTACCGCAGGTATGGTTTTTTCTGATTTAGACATTTCGGAAAGTTTTATCAAACGCTCGTCAGGCACAGGCACGATACCCACCGATGGATCAATGGTGCAAAAAGGATAATTTTCCGCCGGCACGCTTTTTTTTGTAAGCGCGTTAAAAAGCGTTGATTTACCGACATTTGGCAATCCTACGATTCCGATACTTAATGACATAATAATTTATTCTATCATAGAACCCTGTATATTCTTATTACTCATCAATTATTTTAAAATCGTTTCCGGCTGTTCCTAAAACAGATTTCCTGTTGCGAATGCGAACAAAATAAGCCGCGCTTGCGCTAATTCCAAGAAAAGCAAAAAAGACAATCTCATACATTAAATTATTTCCGGCAGCTGTGTCACTTTTTACAGCTGTTGCTTCTAAATTATCAATCGGCCCGCCTAGACTCGCACTAATCGAGGCTGGCATTTCTACTTCCGCAGGTTCTGCCATAGATATTTTTATTGGAATAGAATTTTTTGCTAAAATTTTAACTGGTTCAATAATAATGGGAGATGCATAATCAAATACTGTTTCCCATTGTGAATTTGCTAATTTTAAAGTGTCTTTGTCTGAAATAGAAAAATTAGTAATTTTAGGAGATAAAATAATTTTCTTTTTGGGCTCTAAAATCATATTTTTTGGTAAGGTAAAACTTTTTTGATTGCTTGAAAGAATCCATTTTGAAAGATCAGCATTATAATTGGTATTATTTGAAATTTCCACAAAAAAATCTTTTTCATCCCCGACTTTAGATATTGAAATATCCGCCGGTACTACCTTGATAGTTATTTTGTCAAATGCATCAGGATTATCAGAATAAAAATTTTGATAATATTCTAAGGCAACAGTATATTCGCCTTCGTAGAAAAAAGTATGCATAAATTTTGCTGTGTCATTTGCTTTCGTTTCTTTTGAATCACCATCGCCAAAATTCCAAAAATATTTACCATAAAAAAGTGGCTCATTTGAATATCCTGTTGCGTTTGCTTTAAATTCAATTGGAATCCCTGTAAAAACAAGTGTTTTAGCCATGATTTTCGTTTTAATTTTAGGAATTTCAACTATTTTTGTTTTCGGCTCAAGTATATTTTGAGTAGAATTATTATTGTTTTCTTCCCCGCCTGAAGAAGGTGGCGGAGGATTTATAGTTTCATTTTCTTTTCCTGGTGTTGGTAAAGCAACTTTCCATAAGCCACTTATTAATTGCAAAGAATTGCCATCACCGTTTGCGCCTTGAGAAGAATTATAAGTTACTAAACTCCAAATATCTCCAGAAGAACCAAATCTTAATCCTAGTGTTTGAGAAGTATTAGTAAGATCCATTGCTGAGACAATTAAAATTTTTCCAGAATAATTTGGATAATCATTTTTAAACCCTAATTCGTTTTGAGCAACTATAATATATTCTCCGGGAATAATTGCGCTATTAGTGCCAGTTGCAAAAGTTCTATTATATTCTGCTCCGCTAGATTTCTTTTCATAAACTCGCAAACTGTCTGTTCCCGACGTTCCGCCTTTAATTATAAAATCAGTGTTTCCATTGTTATAAAGTTCTATCCATTCTCTATCTGTGTCAGAATCTTTTAAATCATACATTACCTCATTTATAATAAGACCGGCAAAGACAAAACGATATGAAAACAAAAAAGCAAACCCCAACAAAATTAAAATTGTTCTTTTGGACATAAGTTATTTAAAAAAAATTTAATAATATGATATAATCATACCATGAATAAAATAGATTTTCTTGCAGTTGGGGATATGGTGATAGACGCATTTATAAAAATAAAGGATGCTCATATACATTGCAAAATAGATACGGAAGCTTGTGAACTTTGTTTGCGTTTCGGAGATAAAGTGCCTTATGAATCATTAAGTGTAATACCTGCAGTCGGCAATAGTCCAAATGCCGCTGTATCTGCTGCGCGTTTAGGATTAAATACAACTCTCATTACAAATATTGGAAATGATCAAAATGGCAAAGATTGTTTAGCGTCTTTAAAAAAGGACAAGGTTATGACCGACTATGTTACGGTAGAAAAAAATAAGGACACAAATTATCATTATGTTCTTTGGTATGATGTTGACCGTACAATTTTAATCAAACATACAGAATTTAATTATAAATTTCCAAAGTTGGGAGAAGTTTCTTGGATGTATTTAAGTTCTTTAGCTCAAAATTCTTTACCATATCATAAAGAAATAGCAGAATTTTTAAAGAAAAATCCTGAAACAAAACTTGCCTTTCAACCGGGTACTTTTCAAATGAAATTCGGCACAGAAAACTTAAAAGATATTTATGCGCGAACAGAAATATTTTTTTGCAATCTTGAAGAAGCGCAAAGAATTTTAAAAATACCTGCCCGAAATGCTTCGCATAACGATGCAGGCGGGGAAAATAAAGATATTTTAGTGTTATCAAAAGGAATAGCAAATTTAGGACCAAAAATGGTTGTAATAAGCGACGGTCCAAAAGGCGCTTATCTTTATAAAGACGGAGAATTATGGTATAACCCAATTTATCCGGATATTGCTCCTCCACTGGAACGCACAGGCGCAGGGGACGCTTTCTCTTCCACATTTACAGCTGCTCTTGCTTTAGGTAAATCCCCTCTTGAAGCATTTTCTTGGGGACCGATAAATTCAATGTCTGTAGTTCAAAAAATAGGCGCACAAGCAGGGTTGCTTAATCGTGAAAAATTAGAAGAATATTTAAAAAACGCGCCAGAGAATTATAAGGCAAGAAAATTGTAAAAATGAACTTTTGGAGGGGTTTCGAGGCTGACGAGCCGAGAATTTCAGGATTTTTTAAGCTTCAAAAAATCTGTACCGGAAAAAGTTCATTTTTACAATTTTCTCTTTAACACCTTTTTTACTGCTTCTTTGATAGAATTTTTTCCCATACCATAATGTTCTATCAATTCATCCGGCGTACCCGACTGACCAAAACGATTTTGAATACCAATAAATTCCATAGGTACAGGGTAACTTTTTGCCAGAACTTCTGCCACAGCTGAACCCATTCCTCCGGCTATTTGGTGTTCTTCCACAGTCACAATTGCCTTACTTTCTTTCGCGAGAGCTGTTATGGCTTCCATATCTATGGGCACAATTGCGGATAAATTCATTACCTTGGTTTTTATTCCTTCAGCTTCTAATTCTTTAGCTGCCAGTATTGCACGATAAGTAAGACTACCTGTAACTATAATTCCTACTTGCGCCAAACCAACATCCGGTATCCAATAAATTTGCGCTTTACCTATCTCGAAAGAAGTTTCTTCCGTAGTTATAATCGGCGTCTTTTCACGAGCTAAACGCAAATATGCCGGCTTTTTAGTTTTAGCTAAAGCAAGGGTTGCTTTTTTTGCTTCTATTGCATCACAAGGAGAAATGACATCCATATTGGGAAGTACCCGCATTAATGCAATATCCTCAAGCGCTTGGTGTGTGCCCCCATCAGCTCCGACAGAAATTCCGGCATGCGAACCAACTATTTTTACAGGTTTATCATTATAAGCTATCGTTGTTCTTATTTGTTCCCAATTTCTACCCGGGGAAAACATCGCGTAAGAAGAACAGAAAGGAATTTTACCCATTGCAGCCATACCTGAAGAAACAGTGACTAAATTTTGTTCAGCTACTCCCATTTCTATAAATCTTTTCGGAAATTTCTCGGCAAAAAAATTCATCTGCGTTGATTCCGTTAAATCCGCGCAAAGAGCAACGACATTTTTATCTGTTTCCCCTGCCAAAAGTAATCCTTGCCCAAAACCTTTTCTTATGGGCGCTTGCTCGCAATCAGTACTAAATATCTTAGGGTTAAGTTTTAAGTGTGGATTTAACATTTTAAAAATTCTTGCCCCGTACCAAGCTTTGCTTTGGTATGGGGTTAGGATTTAATTTTAATTTTGGATTTAACATAAAATTTATACGGGTCTATTTTCTCGTAATTCTTTAAGCGCCATCTTACCTTCTTCTTTACTTGGCGCTTTGCCGTGCCATTTATAATCTCTTTCAAATTCTTTCACTCCTTTGCCCGGAATAGTATGGGCAATAATTACAGTAGGTTTTTCAAGTATCCTTTGCGCCTCTTCTATCGCTTCATTCAAAGCTCTAAAATCATGCCCTCCTACTTCTATCACATGCCAGTTAAAAGCCCGCCATTTGTCTGCTAATGGTTCAAGCGGCATAATATGTTCAGTAAAACCATCTATTTGAATATTATTTCTATCTACAATGGCAATTAAATTTCTTAATCTATTTTTTCCAGCAAACATAATTCCCTCCCAAGAATTACCTTCATCCAATTCTCCATCAGACATAACACAATAAATAAATCTGTCTTTATCTTTTTGGTCAATTTTATCTGCTAATGCCATACCTATTGCCTGTGAAAGTCCTTCGCCTAACGGACCTGAAGAATTTTCAACAAATGGCAAGTATTCCCGATGCGGATGTCCCTGGAGGCGTGTACCCAATTTTCGTAAAGTTTTTAATTCTTCAATTGGAAAATATCCGCTATGTGCCATAGTCGCATATAACACAGGGCAAATATGCCCATTAGAAAGAACTAGTCTGTCGCGATCTTCCCAAAATGGATCTTCGGGATTATGTTTTAAAATATGAAAATAAAAAAGCGTAAAAATATCAGCCATACCGAGCGGTCCTGCCGTATGTCCGCTTTTTGCTTCTACCAGCATTTCAATAATACTCTGACGAATGTCATTTGCTTTTTTTTCAAGTTCTTTGATTTTTTCTTCAATCAACATATCATAAATTTTCAAACTCTTCGATTGTGTTAATTATATCATCAGTATTAAAAATAGCAGAGCCGATGATAAGACGATTTGCGCCTGCATCTATAAGAAGAGATGCAGTTTCAAAATCTACTCCTCCATCAATAGATATAATTAAGTCTGGAAATTTATTTTTTAGTATTTTTACATTTTCTAAAACTTTTTTATCAAATTCTTGCCCCTGAAAACCAACCTTATCTATACCCATACATTGCACAAAATCAACATCATCAATTAAAGAAAAAACTTGCTCTAAAGATGTTCTTATATTTATAGCTATGCCTATTTCCATTGCTTCCCTTACATATATATCTATGCCCTCTATAAAATTTTTAAATTCTTTTAGATTACCAACAGCTTCAATATGAAAAACAATTCTTCTAGCTCCTAGTTTGGTGTAAATGTCAAAATTCTCTACCGCATCCAAGACCATAAGATCAAGTTCAAAATCAATATCTTCCCAAAAAGGCATTCCCTCTTCTTCATTTAAAATTTTATTAAAATGCAGGTCTGTGTCAGTCTCTTTAAGGTCAGACCTTTTTGAATTCTCAAGGTCTGACCTTTTCCCGACTGATAAGAAAGGCCAAGTAATATTTTTTATAAAAATTCCGTCACAAATATCTATTTGCACGACTGGAATTATTCCACGCACAAGCGCGATTTTATTTTTTAAATCCTCATAATTTTTCGGTAGTATTGCCGGAATTATTTCAATCATGGTCTGTATCTATCTTTATTTTGTCTATCTTACCTAAACGACGAATATGTCTTTCATCTTTACTAAAAGAAGTGTTAAGCCAAAGATTAACAGCTTCCATCATACTTTCTTCCGTAAAATACCTGGCGCCGAGAGAAAGAATATTTGAATTATTATGCTGTCTTGACCTGACTATTATATTTGACTCATCATCTACCACAGGCGTTGCATTGCCATAATCAACGACTGCCCGAACATGAGGAAATCTATTTGCAGTGATAGCTTCTCCTTCTCCTGTTCCACCTAAAATAATACCTTTCACTCCATCCGGATCTTTTGAAACTTCTTTGGCAACTGGAATAACAAAATCCGGGTAATCGTCATTTTCATTATATTCAAAAGCGCCCTTGTCTACTACTTCATATCCTTGAAGTTTCAAAAAGGAGACAAGTTTTTCTTTTAGTACATAACCGGCATGATCTGTACCAATAAAAATTTTCATAATTATATTATACCACTTTTTATCTGGCAAGGATAACATGATACAATGGTAAAATGATTGAATTTTATAAATATCACGGCGCCGGAAACGACTTTATTATGATAGATAATCGGAATAAAAGTTTTGATATAAAAAACATAGACAATATAAAGCTACTTTGCCATCGCCGTTTTGGTGTCGGTGCAGACGGCATAATACTCTTGGAAAATCATCCCAATTATAATTTCAAAATGGTATTTATAAATAATGACGGAAGTATGGGTTCAATGTGCGGAAACGGAGGGCGATGCATAGTACATTTTGCGCACTATATTTTGAAAATTATAAAGAATCCGAAGAATATCAATTTCATAGCTGTGGATGGAGTACATAAAGCGGAAATAAAAGGTGACCTTATTAGACTCAAAATGCAAGACATAAACAATATCGACACGAGAAATGATTTGCCTTTTGTAATTTGCGGTACCACTCCTCACAATATTATGTTCGTGGAAAATTTGAAAGAATTTCCTGTTATTGACGTTGGGCGAAAAATCAGAAATTCCGACCCGGATGGAGTTAATATAAATTTTGTTGAAATAAAAGATGATTTTATAAATGTCCGCACTTATGAACGAGGTGTAGAAGATGAAACCTTAGCGTGCGGCACCGGAGCAACATCTGTGGCTATTGCTTGCTCACACTTATGGAAAATTAAATCAAATATTTGCCATATCAAAATGCCCGGCGGAGATCTGACGGTAGAATTCGAAAAAGGGAAAGATAACTCATACAAAAACATCTACCTCACCGGCCCCGCTGTTTGTGTATTCAAAGGAGAAATATTTTAAATTTCTTTCTTTGTCTTTAACTTACCATAAATCCAACCAAAAAATGCCCCAAGAACAAAATAAATAATTATTGAAAGTAAAAAAGATAAAAAATCAGAGGTGTCTCCAGAAAATGTAGGATATTTTATAGTACCACCCAAAAATAATCCATCAATTAATAGAAGAAACAACCAACCTAAAATAAATATTACTTTTACTCCTAAAGAAAATAATAAGATAGATAACACTGATAATATTAAACCTCCTTTTAGCCAATATTTTTTATTCATATAATTTCATTATTATATAGTATTTCCTGTTTTAATAACATGCTCCACTAAGGTATACGCATACCCCATTTCATTGTCATACCATCCTAAAACTTTTACAAGATTTCCTCCGACAACACGAGTCATGCTAAGGTCTGCGATAGAACCATATTTGCTTCCTAAAATATCGCTTGAAACAAGTTCTTCTTCTGTTACAGTAAAAATACTTTCCCATCTTTTGTCTTTTGACGCCTTTTCTAAAATTTTATTAACCTCTTCTTTGGTAGTATTTTTCTTGGAAATAAAAGTAATATCAACAATTGACCCGGCTACCACCGGTACTCTCATAGCAATACCGTCAAAAAGTCCTTCTAGTTTTGTAAACGCTTTGGTAACCGCAATCGCTGCTCCAGTTGAAGAAGGCACAATATTTTGCGCAGCAGCCCGACCTTCGCGAAAATCCCCGCCTTGACTCGGCGAGGCAGGTTTTTTAATTGGTCCATCAACGATAGATTGGCTAGCAGTATATCCATGCACAGTATTTAAAACAGCTTTCTCTATGCCAATTGCTTCATCTAAAATAGCAATCAACGGACTTGCCGCATTGGTGGTACAGGAAGCATTTGAAGTTATGTCACAAGTCCCAAATTTTTCTTCATTCACGCTCATTAAAATAGTTTCACCTTTTGTTGTATCATCTGTGCCTTTTACAGGAGCTGTAATAACAACTTTTTTAGCACCGGCTGTTATATGCGCATTCGCTTTTTCATAAGAAGTAAAAAGTCCGGTTGATTCTACTACCACATCAATATTTAAATCTTTCCAAGGAAGCAAGGTCGGATCTTTTAAAGTTAAAACTTTTACTTTTTTTCCATCAATTATCAAATATTCCCCTTCTACTTTTATATCACGTTCCCATTTTTTGTAGACTGTATCATACTTGAGCAAGTACGCCATATTGGCAATATCACCTAAATCATTTAAAGCAACTACTTCAATCTCCGGTCTTTCCCATGCTATTTTTAAAAATGCTCTTCCTATCCTGCCAAAACCATTTATACCAACTCTTATTTTTTTCATAATTTTAATTATATCAAATTATGAAAATAAAAATTTAAAGCGTCGTGGGTTCCCTGTCCTTATGACTCCGAGGGCGAAGGCGCAGAAATTTTTGATTTTCATAATTTTATATTGATAACTTATATATTATAGCAAAATATATAAAAAAAGTGCTATTATAGTAAAAATGGAAGAGACAAAAACAAGCTTTATACATCTTCATACTCACTCTCATTATTCCCTATTAGATGGGCTTTCCAAGCTTAAAGATTTGATAGCACTTGCTAAAAAACATAAAATGCCTGCTTTGGCAGTTACTGACCACGGTAATATGTATGGCGCTATTGAATTTTACAAATTAGCCAAAAAAGAAGGCATCAAACCCATCATCGGAGTAGAAGCCTATATGACTTCCGGCTCTCGTAAAGACCGGACAGTTGAATCAGAAGGAGGCAAGCGTTATTATCACCTTACTCTTCTCGCAAAAAATTTACAGGGTTATAAAAATTTAATAAAATTAGTCACTATCTCAAACTTGGAGGGATATTATTACAAACCGAGAATGGATAAAGAGATATTGCAAAAATACAGCGAAGGTATCATAGCTCTCTCGGGATGCCTTGGTGGAGAATTATCACAGAGCATAGTTCGTAACGACACAATAAAAGCAGAAAAACTTATCCAAGAATATCAAGAAATTTTTGGCAAAGAAAATTATTTTATAGAAATTCAATGTCATCCTTCTGTTGAAAATGACAAACATGTGCGCGAGACTTTGATTAAACTTGCTAAAAAACATAAAATTCCAATTGTTGCGACACAGGATTCTCATTATCCGTGCAGTGAAGACCATGATGCGCACCATACATTGCTCCAAATAAACACACAAGGTGACAGTAAAGAAGCATCCAAGTTTGAATTTTCAGATGATGATTTTTCTTTAATTAATACTGAAAAGGCATTGGAAATTTTTAAGGATATTCCCGAGGCTGTAATAAATACTCAAAAAATAGCTGACATGTGTAATCTTGAACTAGAACTTGGTAATTGGGTTTTCCCTTTATTTAAAATTGAAGAAGGAAAAACTTATGATGAAAAATTACGCGAACTTACTTATGCCGGTTTTAAAAATGTCGGTATAGAACAAACACCGGAAATTAAAGAGAGAGTGGAATATGAGCTTAAAATTATTTTCAAAAAAGGCTATTCACCGTATTTTTTGGTAGTTGACGATTTATTGGACTATGCAAAAGATAATGGAATTTTAACTACAATCAGAGGCTCAGTCGCAGGATCTATGGTAACTTACCTTCTTGGTATTACCAATGTAAATCCAATAGAATACAAACTTCCATTTGAAAGATTTTTAAATCCATTTCGTCCGTCTCCTCCGGATATTGATATGGACTTTGCCGATAATAGACGAGATCAAATGATAGAATATACCAAACAGAAATATGGAGAGGACAAGGTAGCGCAAATTGGAACTTTTGGCACAATGATGGCGCGTGGCGCAGTACGTGATGTTGCTCGAGCATTAGGCTATCCTTATAACATAGGCGATAGGATTTCCAAAATGATTCCTATGGGTTCACAAGGCAGTCCAATGACAATAAATCATGCAATGGAAATGGTACCGGAATTAAGAGATGCATATAAAAGTGAAAAAGATACAAAAAAAATAATAGATCTGGCTTTAAAATTAGAAGGATGCGTCAGACATATTTCAGTACACGCTGCAGGAGTTGTTATTGCTCCAAAACCCCTTTATGAATACGTTCCTACACAGCTTGATCCAAAAGGTGGAAAAATAATCACCCAGTATGATATGTATAGCGTTGAAGATGCGGGGCTTCTAAAATTTGATTTTCTTGGAATTAGAAACTTATCTATTCTGGCCGATAGCATAAGTTTAGTAAAAAGATTTTATAACATAAACATAGATATAGAACATATTCCGCTGGATGATAAAAAAACCTTTTCACTTTTGGCAAACGGCCAAACCGAAGGACTGTTTCAATTAAACGGAGCCGGTATGACGAGATTTTTAAAAGAATTAAAACCGTCATCAATTCATGATATTAATGCGATGGTCGCGCTTTATCGTCCGGGACCGATGGAATCAATTCCGGAATATATTAAACGCAAACACGATAGAAAACTTGTAAAATATTTAGATCCGCGAATGAAAAAATTCTTAGGCGAATCTTACGGACTTATTGTTTATCAAGATGATCTTCTTTTCTGCGCCATAGAACTTGCCGGTTATAATTGGGAAGAAGCGGATAAATTCCGTAAAGCCGTCGGTAAAAAAATTCCTAAAGAAATGGCGGCACAAAGGGAAAAATTTACAAAAGGCATTATCTTAAACGGACAAACTCCGGAATTTGCTGAAAAGCTTTGGAAAATTTTTGAACCATTTCAAGCTTATGGTTTCAATAAAGCTCACGCAGCTTCGTATGGCAGGGTTGCTTACCAAACAGCTTATATGAAGGCAAATTACCCTGTTGAATACATGACTGCCATACTAACCGCCGAATCAGGCGATGTTGAAAAAATATCCGAAATAATCAATGAATGTAAAAATATGAACATTCCGGTCCTTCCTCCTAACATCAATGAAAGTTACGGGGGTTTTACCTGCCTTTTCGGCAGGCAGGCTATGGCCATAGACAATAAAAACAAAAGCGATATGATACGATTCGGACTTTATACGATTAAAAATCTAGGCACCGATATTTCTGATGCCATAATAAATGAGCGAAAGAATCCGCCAGCTGGCGGAGGAAAATTTAAATCAATTACCAATTTCTTGGATAGAATCAAGCATAAAAATTTAAATAAAAAATCTATGGAGGCATTAATTAAATCGGGCAGTATGGACGAATGGGGCGATCGAGGATGTTTTCTTTACAACTTGGAAGACATGCTTATATATCATAAAGAATCCAACAATAAAAATGAAAATCAAACTTCTCTTTTTGGAGGATTAGCGCAATCCGAGACTTCAAATTTCAAACTCAAAGATGCTCCTGTCGCAACTCAAGCCGAAAAATTGCTCTGGGAAAAAGAATTATTGGGACTTTATATTTCTGGACATCCCCTTGATCGCATACGCGAAAAACTGGAAAATCGAGATATGAATATTAAAAAAATAAAAGAAAAAATGGGTAATGGTTTGCAAATAACTATTGCCGGAATAATAGAAACCTCAAGGCAAGTCACCACCAAAAATAATGATCGTATGGCATTCTTAAAAATTTCAGATTTAACTGGTTCTATAGAAGCTGTCGCTTTTCCCAGTATCTTTAAAGAATCTGTCGATATACTTGTTCCTGAAAAATGTATTGCTTTTTCCGGCAAAGTTTCTCTCCGTAACGGCGAAAAAAGCATCATCATAGAAGCAGTGAAAGAGATATAAATAGAAAAATCCGCTTTGGCAGATTTTTCTACCGCAGGCGGATTTATTAACTACCTTTTCTTATATTTTCCCCTATGATTTTGTGTAACACCAATCTCATTTCGTACCCTGCCTTTTCCAATCTTCGTCTTAGAGTTAAACGAAGAAAAACAAGAAAAAGAAAAACAAGAAAAAAGATATCAGTTACAAAGAAGACTAACCCTTTTTGAAAGATTGTATAACAACTAATTTCTACCTTTATTACTAAAAAATACATAATCAAAGGTAGATAGAAAAAAAGAGCAGTAATACACCAATCTAGAAAGAATGGATTCCATGTTTTTTTCTGGAATTCATCATCTTTGTTTTTAACCAAAGATATAACAATGTAAGTAAGAAATCCAGAAACTAAAGAAAACATAAAGCCATAATCAGATGTAAACATAATTCCTCCAAAAAAATGGTTGATGGAAAATGTGTTTTCTACGAACTAAACTGTCTAAAGCATAGCATATATAAAATAAAATGTCAAATAGAATTTAGTTATAAAGACTCATAGCTTTATCTTTTCCTTCCGTAAAAATAATTTCTAACGCTTCCGTTACTTTTTTTGAAAGTTTTTTAAGTTCGTCTAATTCATTTTTTTTGTATTCACCGAGTAAAAATTTTAATACTGCTTTTTCCCCTTTTGGTTTTTTTATTTTCCCAGATGGCGTAGCTGGTGAAGTTCCTATTCTAATACGCAAAAATTCTTTTGATTTTAATCTTTTAATAATTGATTCCAAGCCATTATGACCACCAGAACTTTTATCAAAAGATATTTTTATTTTTCCTAAAGGTAAATCTATATCGTCATAAATTACTACAATATCTTTAAGCGGCATTTTATGTTTATCTTTTGCATACAGTACAGCACTACCTGAATTATTCATGAATGTTGTCGGTTTAAAATATTCAACTGGTTTATTATCAATGGAGTCTTTATAAAAAAGAGCTTTCGTTCCAGAACTTGAATTCCATTCAGCTTTTTTACCCAAAATAAAATCAAGCATAATAAAACCGGTATTATGTCTGGTATTCTCATATTCCTTGCCTGGATTTCCCAAACCTACAATTAATTTCATATTTCTATAATAACACACAATTTATTCCACTCCATCTTATTAAGAAACAAGTATGAATGTTGTGTCAAGACTTTTTTGTGCTAAAATAGCGTAATGAATGAAGAAAAAACCAAACCTGACCGCACAGGCGGGGAAAAATTTGATAAGCAATCATTTTGGGAACTTGCGCGTTTTGCGTTAATAGCAATAGCCATAGTCATTCCCATACGCATATATATCGCTCAACCTTTTATAGTTTCAGGTTCTTCTATGGTTCCCACTTTTGAAGATGGACAGTATTTAATAATAGATGAAATATCTTATAGACTAAACGACCCACAAAGAGACGACGTTGTGGTTTTTCGATATCCAAACGATCAGACAAAATTTTTTATCAAAAGAATAATTGGACTTCCCAATGAAACAATAGATATAAAAAACAATACAACTACCATAACCAATGTAGAATATCCTTTGGGGTTTACGCTTGATCAATCTTATATAAAAAATAACACAAATAATAATATACATTTTGAATTAAAAAATAATGAATATTTTGTAATGGGAGACAACAGACCTGCCAGTTCTGACTCAAGATATTGGGGCGCAGTATCCAGAAAACTTTTAATCGGAAAAGTATTTTTACGTTTACTACCGATAAGTAAAATAGGTATATTACCGGGTGATTATAAACAAGTTGAGTAAAAATTTAATAAAAAAAGAATTATGACCCATTCGATAAACTCAGGGTCATGGTGAATAAAATTGAACCATGAAAAAAGTAAGACAACACACAATCTCAAAAAGCGCCAAAACCAAAAATTTAGCATCACCCAAAGGAATGAGAGATATTATAAATGAAGAATATTATAGTTTTCAAGGATTTTTTGAGAAAGCGCAAGAAGTAGCTGTCTATTATGGTTTTAAGCCAATTGAAACCCCAATATTAGAACACGTAGAAGTTTTCACTTCAGGTATCGGCGAAGGAACAGATATTGTGGATAAAGAAATGTATACGCTTAAAACCAAAGGTGGAGATCACTTAGCCTTAAAACCGGAGCACACAGCGTCATTAATGCGATCTTATATTGAACAAGGAATGCAAAATATGCCTCAACCTGTAATGTTTTATCAATATGGTCCGGTTTTTCGACATGATAATCCTCAACGCGGACGTTATAGACAATTTTGGCAATTTGATTTGGATTCTTTAGGGAGTGATAAAAGCATCGTGGACGCGCTCGTAATTAAAGTAGGTATGAGTATTTTGGAAGAAGCAGGAGCTCAAAATCTTTCTGTTGATATTAATTCCATCGGTGATAAAGAATGTAGACACACATATATAAAAGAACTCACGAGTTATTACAGAAAACATATAAATGAATTATCTCATATTGACCGTGAACGTTTAAAAACAAATCCACTTCGTATTTTGGATTCTAAAGAAGAAAAAACAAAAGAAGTAAATGAAAATGCGCCGGATTCAATAAGTTTCCTTTGCGCTTCTTGTAAAAAGCATTTTAAAGAAGTATTGGAATATCTGGAAGAAATGAATATAGGATACAATATAAATAAAAATTTAGTGCGCGGACTTTCATATTACACTCGTACTGTTTTTGAGATAATAGAACAAACAGGTGCTGAAGATGGAACACCACTGACTTTGGCTGGAGGTGGCCGATATGATTATTTAGCACGCCAAATCGGCAGTAAAAAAGATGTACCAGCGGTAGGTTTTTCAATTGGAGTAGATAGGATTATTTCGTCTTCTTGGTATAAAAAACTTTCTCCTCGTATAATGAAAAAACCTAAGATATATTTTATTCAGCTTGGTTCTGAAGCAAAACTAAAAAGTTTAAACATAATAGAAATACTACGTAAAGCACACATCCCTATTGCTCAATCAATTTCAAAAGATAGCCTCGGTTCTCAATTAGCAATTGCTGAAAAATTAAACGTTCCTTATGCGCTTATTTTTGGAGTAAAAGAAGCGCTAGAAAATTCGGTAATCATACGTGATATGTCCAACAGATCTCAAGAAACCATAAAACTGAACAAACTTTTGGAATATTTGAAGGAAATTAAGTAATAGTTCCAAATACATAAAATTTTTCGTCCCTGCGCCCTTCCCTGATTACAGGGTGGGACCCTCGGGAAGCAAAAAATTTTATATATTGGGAATTTTGAATAAAAATGATAAAGATAGTTCAAAAAAATAATAAAGTTTTACGACAGAATACAAAAGAGATACCCATCAGTGAAATTAAAACTCCAAAAATAAAAAAAATATTAAAGGAGATGTCTTCGGCGCTAAAAAGCCAAAGTGACGGGGTAGCTATTGCAGCGCCGCAAATAGGATATAAATTATCCATTTTTGTCGTATCTGGAAAAATTTTTCATAAAGATTTTGTTAGAGGAGAACAAAGGTCGGACCTTGAATCTTCAAAAAGGTCCGACCTTATACCAAATAAAAAAATTCCTAAAGATTTAATATTTATTAATCCAAAAATTTCAAAATTATCCCGTAAAAAAGAGTGGGTACCGGAAGGTTGTCTTTCTGTGAGATGGTTATACGGGAAGACTCACAGATCAAAAAAAGCAATAATCATAGCCTATGATGAAAATGGCAAGAAATTCCAGAGAGGCGCATCCGGTCTTTTGGCGCAAATTTTTCAGCATGAAACAGATCATCTAAAAGGGATACTTTTCATTGACAGCGCTAAAGATATTAAAGAAGAACTTCCAAAATAATATGAAAACTAAAAAATTAAATTTCGTATTCTGGGGAACGCCAGATGTGGCATCTGAGACCTTGGAAATTCTAAAAGAAAATGGCTATGTGCCATCGCTTATTATTACCGCACTCGATAAACCTCAAGGACGTAAAATGATTTTAACTCCCTCGCCTGTAAAAACCTGGGCAATAAAAAATAACATACCTTATTTACAGCCGGAAAAACTTGACACAAAAGAAATCCGGAATGTTTTGGGAACCCTTGGGAGGAGCGACGGCGACGGACAGAGAAAATTTTCAGCAGAAAATTTTCGTGGTGAACAAAATATACCGGATTTCTTTTGTGTGGTCGCTTATGGAAAAATAATTCCGGAAAATATTATAAATATGCCTAAATTTGGTTCCATAAATATTCATTATTCATTATTGCCAAAATACCGCGGAGCTTCTCCGGTAGAATCAGCTATTTTAAATGGAGATAAAGAAACAGGAATTACTCTACAAAAAATGGAATACAAAATGGACACTGGTCCGATTATTATCCAAGAAAAAGTAAAAATAGGAAGTGAAGAAAAAGCCTCTGAATTGCGTAAACGTCTGACAAAAATCGGAGGAGAACTTTTGGTAAAAACTTTACCTGAATTTATAAATGGAAAAATTAAACCAACTCCACAAGACGGAAGCAAGGCTTCCGTCTGCAAGAAAATAAAAAAGGAAGATGGGCTTATAGACCTAAACGATGACCCAATAAAAAATTACAACAAATTCCGCGCTTATGCCACTTGGCCTAGAACTTTTTTCTTTGAAAATGGAAAAAGAATAATAATCACTGACGCAATATTAGAAAACGGACAATTTAAAATTCTGAAAATTATTCCCGAAAGTGGCAAGGAAACTAGTTATACTAAATAAAAAAAGACCTGCCCCGTAGTGAGCTTTGCTCTACTACTGGGGTAATTCCCGAGGGCGAAAAAGAAGTGGATTATAAAAATTAAAACTGCCCAAAAATAGAAAATCCGCCCTAGTAGATGACGAATCTTCTACACAGACGGATTTGATATTACCTCATTTTAGATTGGTAACGGCAGAAAAAAATTTATCACGTTCTTTTCTCCGGGTTCCCATATGAATAAAAAAGGTGTAAACAATTATCATTAAAGCTAGTCCTATAATATTTATAGGTGTTTTAAAGATAATTAAGCTTGCACCTGCAGCCAGTGCAAAAATGATTGCACACAAATATAATGCTGTACTTCTTTTCATAATTTCCATATCTTTTTTGGGAAATTTTTGTACAAGACCAATTCCGGCGAAAAATAAAACAAAAATTTCGAGTGTTACGAATACACTTAATGGACTACTCGAATCGTGCGGATATAAATAAACATTGAGTCCTAGCACTGCAAAAGAAATGACAAATACGAAGAAACACAGCGTTGAGAGTTTCATAACTACTCCTAAAAGATTTATAGATGATTAGTGGGTTTGGTTAGTTCTCAAAAAATACTCATAAAAACAATACTCTTAGAGAACTAACCAATTTCTTTTTAAGAAGAAATCATGATATGTAATTTTCAACGTACTTTAAACTGTACAAAGTATAGCATATATGAAGTAAGAAGTCAATAGGACAAAACCTTTTATAAAATAAGGCTATCTTTTTCTTCTAGGCCTTGTCTAGCTAAGCTAGTATTTAGAAGTAAAAGGGTTTCTTTTTGAAAGACCTTTTAACATTTTTTTAACACTGGAGGCTCCTCTTCTAAATAACGTTTGTTTACGATCTTTAAATCTCCTTATTTCTTCATAAAGACTTTCCTTTATTTCGTCAATCGCCTGATATAAATCTTCCTTATCAGAACTGGAATAAAATTTCTCTCCATTTATATTAATCAAACAATCAGAATGAAAAACAACGCCTGATTTATGATGTTTGGTGCTTTTACCAACCTCAAAATTAACCATAACTTCCCCTCCTCTTTCTTCCATCGTAGAAAGTAATTTTTCTAAATTAGTGATTCTTTTAAGAATGTAATCTTTAATAGCTTCAGTAAGTTCAAAATTTTTACCTTGTAAATTTATTTTCATATTCTTACATCTTATTGTATCATAAATTTATTTTGGAATTAATTTAATATTTCATGCCATGAACAAGAGCTTTTAAAATAACATCCAGTTCCATCGTCGCAACACCCACCACACGATCTCCCCCGCCATAATAAATATAAAGCAAACTATTCTTTACAACCATTCCGCAAGGAAATACAACATTATTTACAATTCCCTTTTTTTCATATAATTCTTCCGGCTCAAAAATTGGTTCAGTACTTCGCGCTAAAACAATAGCAGGGTCTTTTAAGTCAAGTAAAACACATCCTATGCGATAAGTGCTATGACTTTTAGATACGCCATGATAAAGCAATAACCATCCATACTTGGTTTTAATGGGTGGAGCAGAAATGCCAACTTTAGCGCTGTCCCATGTATTTATTCTAGGTCCAATAATTCTTATGCATTTATTTACAGCTTCTTTTTTAAAATTAAGCGATTTCAAATAGTCGCCACAAATTTCATTACCTATGCGATGTAAAATACAATAACCTAATGGAAACCTGACAGGAAAAAGACAAGTATCTTTGTCATCAAGACCTTGAGGGGTAACAACAGAAGGTTTTTCCCAATTCCAATTATGGGAAACAAAATTTTTTTCCGTAATAGATGAAATGGCGACTCGTGGAGGACCAATACCGTCAAATGCCGTGTAACATAAATAAATACTTTTTCCGATTTTTGTTATTCTCGGGTCTTCGCAACCGGAATTATTATTGCTGATTTTTTTATTTTCAAAATCTTCACGTGGAACATAAACAGGCGTAGACAATCGCTCTACTATATCAGTGCCATTTTTTGTCATGGCGTATCCGAATGTAGACGTATTATCTTGGGACATAGCTCTATATATGATATGTATTTTCCCATTAAGTAATATAGCTCCCGGATTAAAAGTTGCCAGCGCTTCCCATTTATTTTCTATTTTGGGAAGAATAATTGGATTTTTTGAAGAACGTTTGAAACGAGCACGTTCTCTATATTTAGGGTGTATATTAAAAATAAGGTCAGTTAAGTTTACTCGTGCAGAACATACAGTCGTATCGGCTGCGCCATAGTATATGGTAAGCGTATCCCCGCCTGAACGAGATTCATCTCGGGCAGGTTTTTCAATTATTGCGCCAGTTGGAAAAACTACATTAGGAACGTAGCCAGAAAGTTCATAAGATTCTTCCGGCACAAGCATAGGGCCACTAGTTCTACCGATCATTTTTTGAGTATTATTTAAATCAAGCAAAATTGCTTCAATCCCAAAAATTTTATCAAGATTATTTCCCGAGGGAAAATAATTTTGAATATGAGAATAAATGACAAGCCAGCCGTATTTGGTTTTAATTGGCGGAGCCCCAACTTCCACATGATCATAAGGTGAACGTTTTAAATCAATTGTATAATCATCAATCTTCTTTTCCCATTTTTCCCAAAATAATGGCGACCATAATTCTTCTATTTTATCCAATTCAGCAAAAACAATTTTAGCCGGAGGAGAATCAGTATGATAAGAAAAAATAACTACAATTTTTCCATTTATCCGTTCGGGAAAAAGTGTCATAGCTTTAGCGTTAAAAGGAGTTATAAGGTGCCGCTCGTCAACCTTTTTTAAATTACGAGAAATAGCGACGGCAACTTTGATTCCATCAGAACTAAATGGATATTTTGAAAGCGCAGTATAAAAAGTGTAAAAAAGACCTTCAAAACGTGTCACCCTCGGATCTTCACAGCCAAATTTATCCCATTCTTCTTTCGGAATAATAAAAGGAATACGATTTTCGAAATGCACTCCATCTTTGCTTTCTCCAATACCTATAATTGAAGTTTGCCGAGGATTTTGTAATATATCTACCGCTGAAATCGCGCGATAAAGCCCGTAAAATGTTTTACCAAATTTAATCGGACAAAGATTAAAAGTGGCAAATTCTTCCCAGTAATGATCTTTATCGGGAATTAATATTGGATTGTGTTCCGATCTTTTGACGACAAACATAAAAATTTATTAAAATTCCAAAGACTTGTTTTTTTCTAATTTTACTGAGCCATTTTTTTTCATACTATTTATTAAATCTGAAAGCATTACAGATGCCACAGCAATGTGTTTATCTCCGCCACCGTAATAGACCAAAAGTCTGCCATTTCTAACAATTGCTCCGCTGGCATATATAATACCCGGTTTCCAGTCATTTTCATACCATTTATCAGGTTCAAGAATAGGATGTTGCGCGCGATAAAGAACCTTCTCCGGATCCTTTAAGTCAAGCAAAAGCGCGCCTAATTTATAGCGATCTGAATCATTTTTATCCATTGCATGATATAACAACAACCAGCCATCTTCAGTTTTAATCGGAGGCGCAGCGGCACTGCGTGTTCGTTTATGCCAAGCTACTATATGATCCGGTAAAGACTGGGGATCAGGCGCATCTTTTCCTTTGGGTGTTTCCGACATATCAAGTTTATTTACAAAAGCAATAGCAACTCGTGTCGGATCACCTTTATCTAAATTATGAAAAATTGCAAACTTGCCGTTTATTTTTTCCGGAAACAAAATCCAGTTCTTTTGCCTATCTCCCGGATGAGAAAGATAAGAAAAATTCTTCCAAGACCATTTTTTATTCAATAAACTTTCTTCTTTAATTGAAGTTACCGCTACTCGCATTGAGTCCCATCCGTTAAATATGTTGAAAGTCATATATACATAACCTTCTATTAGTACTGTGCGAGGGTCTTCACAACCACCCCATCCTCCACCGGAAGTATAAAACACCGTGTCATAACGCGCCGGAGAGGTAAAAGGCCAGTGTTTTTTCATTTCCTCGGCATTTTCCACAAAATATATCGGATAAAAAAGTCTTTCATCAAAATTAATCCCGTCTTTACTGGAAGCATATCCGATACGAGATATTCCATCCTCACCCAATGCCCGATAAAAAAGATGTATCCGTCCGCCGGAAGACACAACAGCTGGATTAAAAACAGCTTGAGATTCCCAAGAATATGGTCGGGGCTCAATAATTGGATTACGAAGAGATCTTACAAGCTTTGGGCTCTTAATTATTTTTTTTGATGTTAACTTTTTAGTTGGTTTAGTAATTTTTCCACTTTTTTTAGAGGTCTTAGACAAAGCAATTTTTTTAGTTTGCTTTTTAATTACCTGCCTCGCCGAGTCAAGGCGGGTTTTCTTATGTTTTTTTAATATTTCTGTCATAATATCTAAGTCCTATTAAATATAAAAGTATTATACTCTCAAATAGATTATTAGCCAATAATTATTTTTTTATTTTTTTAGAATATTCTTTCAATAATTGAGACGAGCTTTGGACTTTACCGCCAAAACCAATATTATTGACTATTTTACAGCCTATTTCTTCACAAACCAATATTTCGGGTGCCGGAATATTGCCGCGATGACGATCTCCTCCTTTCGCAAAAATATGCGGATGAACAAATCTCAATTCCTTACTGATACTTATATCTTTTGTATTTTTTCTATGACTGCTCAAAATTACCCGATCAACTGATTTAAATGCCTCAACAATTTCTTTTCGCTCATGTTCAGGCATAAAAGCATATCCTTTTTTTAGTTTTAGCCAATTATCATTATTAATAACTACCACAAGTTCATCACCCAATTTTTTTGCCTCTTCAAACATGCGTACGTGACCAATATGAATCGGATCAAATCCTCCACTGACCATTATCACTTTTTTTTGTTTTTTCTTACTTTTCTTTTTCATAACTTTTTTCTAATATAATCAATCTACGCTATAGCGTAGATGTAAATTTAGTAAACTTCTTGTTGATAACATTTTTCACAGTAAACAACTTCTGGACGATCTGGTGCATATGTTGTTTTAAATTCATTATTACATCCTTCTTTCATACATTTTCTATGCCAAAGTTTTAAAGGATTTCTTTGTTTTAATCTTTGAAAGTGCCTGCAATTCGGACAAAGTCTAGGTAATGGCAGATTCATTCTTTTGTAAAATTTCAATTCCTCTGGAAGAATTTTGAATGCTTCTGTACATTGTTCCTTACATTTGCCTTCATGTTGGCAATCTACAATTTGATTTATTATATCATCTTCAATATTTTTAATGTGATCTGGTATGTTTTCATTTTTTAGTGTAATTTTATAATTTCTTTCCTCAAGACTTTTCCAAACGTAATTCTGTTCTAGCACTTGTTCTTTAGTTAAAGGAAAATATTCTTGAGCAATAGTTTCATTATAAGCAAATGGTGATAAATCGCTTGGAAAAAATTCTCCATATTTATATATTCTGCCTTTTTGATCAATATAGGGCATCTTATTCATATGCTCAATTATTCTTGGCACAATTTTTTCATATTCTTCCTTCGTATATTGCTTATTAAGAATGCAATACTTTTTTTTACGGAGGCCTTCACAGCCAAAAATACTCAAACACTCTTGACACTCCTCACTGCAACGCGTATTTTGATTATGTAAATTTCTAACGCTAAAAGCGGTATTTGACCCGGCGAAGCCATGAGCAACTTCGTAAAGAAGTTCAGCATTGAAACCCTGAAACGAAGTATCATAACAATCTTTCGTTTTATTTCTACAAAAAAATAAATATCTTGAATCTTCGGTTTCACGCGAACTAAAAGAATTGTGCGTGTTTCTAGCTTCAGATAAATCATCACCGTCTGAATTAATGGACTTATAAACGCGAGCATAGCGATATGGCATAGTTAATCGCAGTTCTTCAAGTTTTTTCAAGAATTCTTGGTGAGCTTTAAAACTGCCAATGTTACTTGAAGCTATAAATTTTTTATATCTTTCCTTAGTATTGGGTTTATTAAAAATATAATACTGTTTATTTACGAGCCCAACACAGCCAAAACAGTTCATGCAATTTCGGCAATCTATAAGATAATAGCTCTCCATACAATCTAACGAATAAGAGCTGAAAAACAATTTATTGGTCCTCGTGCATTCAAAATTTTCATAACTAAACTCAACTTTATCGGAAAAAGCTACATCTAAAGAATCACGAGAATCCATAATTTGATTGCCAAAATAAATTCTTTCGTTATTTTTCCCTCCAAATAAAAGATAGCATTCTTTAAAATCCAAGCCATAATTGCAATAGTCGCTTAAGATAAAATTATCCCTATAAAGATTTACTCTTGGAACTTTAGATTGCAGTGAACGAAATTGGCTGAAAAAAGGAATGGAAAAATCATATTCACGGCCGTAATCCATGGGGTCCCATTTGTCCGAAAGCCAGCAATCACGGCAATAAATTATATACGGTCTTTCTGTGTTGTAAACGCTTAATAATGACTTCTTACAAAGAACGCATTCGCGCCTATAAAATACTCTGTTATTTCGGAAAAGCAGTCTTCTCTGGAACCTGCAGTCCGGGCAAAAAGTCGGCGCAGGAACCTTCATTTTTTCATAAAAATTGAAATCCTCTGGCTCAATCGTGAAGTCTTTTTTGCAGTTTTGACAATTTTTAGTTTCGCTTTGCATATTTTCTAATTTCTTAACCTATTATATATGATATACCAAGGATTTTTTAATTTTATTGTTTCTAGTAAACTTCCTGTTGATAGCATTTTTCGCAGTAAACTATTTCTTTTGAATCGGGACTATATCCGGTTTTAAATTTCTCTTCACAAAGATTATCTCCATGAAAATGTTTTATTGTATTTTTATAATTTCCAGTAATATCTGTTTCTCCGGAACACATGCAGGATCTTTCGTATAAAAACATTTTGAGACGGTCACTTATTCTGCGTTCGTGCCTGCATTCACTGCATATTCGCGGAATTGGAAGTTTTTCCTTCTTTAAGAAAATAAGTTCATTCTCCAGAATACGATATGGATTTTTGCAATTTTCACATTCAACAACTTCCTTTATAATTTCATTATCAACACTTTCAATTAAATCCGGAAGTTCGCCAGCTTTTTTAGTTATTTTATATTCACCATGAGGTATCTCTATCCATCCGTAATTTCTCTTTATAGTTTCTTCTTTGGTAAGAGGAAAATGTTGTATAACAATTGAATTATTATATCCAAAAGGACAAAATTCCATTGGAAAAAATTCCCCATATTTATAAACATTACCTTGAGAATCAATATAAGGCATTTTATCCATATGCTTCTTTATTTTCTCGACTAGTGGAAAATATTCTTCTTTAGAATATTGTTTATTAAAAATACAATATTGTTTTTTCTTTAACCCGGAACATCCGAAACAATCCGAAGAACTAAAAAGATGTGAGGAATATTCGCAATTTTTACAGGCCGGCCAACAGTTCCAAGCAAATTTATTATTATAAGAAACATCACCACATTCCATTGTTTCGTAACAAAGTTCTGTACCATTACCCCAGTTTGAACAATCATAATTATCTTTACTTTTAGGCACTTGCAAGTATTGACAATAACGCATATTTTCGCTTTCTCTAATCAAGTAACTGTCATTTACGTTCTTGCAATTTGTAACATAGGAACCAGTTGAATTTAAATTTTTCAAACCTTGATGATATTTGGTCGGTTGAGTCTTCCAAAAAGCTCTGGCCTTTCTTCGTGTTTCATTTATTCCAGAGATACTATCCAATTTCATTTTTTTTATTTCAGTTTCATATTCTTCTCTGGTGTATTGTTTGTTAAAAATACAATATGAAGATTTGCGCAGATTTGCGCATCCTAAACAATCATTACATCCAACGCAGTCCCGGCAAAACCAAAGGTTGCGGGAATCGGCCGACATTGTCGTAAAATAACATTGATAACAGTTAGTTAACCAAAAGGATTCATAACACCGTTCAGAATGTATAATATGAGAGTTGTCTACACAATCTTTACAGCTGTCATTGGCATTCCCATACATACAATTTTCCGAATAACTTGAATTGACGACTAGATAACTATTTTTTAATCCTGTGGCATTGAATGAATAGGGACTATTTACCATTCTTGTAACATTGAAATTATACATTGGTATCTGCATTATAAGTTCATGTATTTGATTAAAAAACGGTTTTGAAAAATTATATTCTTTGCCATATTCCATAGCATCCCATGTGTCTCCAAACCATGTCTCTCTACTAATAATTTTCCTTCCGCTTTCTTCTGGATATGAAGATAAAATATCTTTTCCGGTAAAAGCATCTTTAGCACGGAAAAGCTTGCGCTCATTTCTAAACATAAATCGCCTTTGTGCTCGGCAAAGTGGACAAAAAGTCGGCGGAGGAACTTTTATTTTTTCATAAAAATTGAAGTCTTCTGGCTCAATAGTGAAGTCTTTCTTGCAGTTTTGACAGTTTTTTGTTTCGCTTTTCATATTTTTAAATTCCTTAACCTATCATATATGATATACTAATTTTTCTTCTCAAGGTATTTTTTCCAATCGCTTCACTCCTCTCCTCCTCAAGAAAAGACCTTTTCTCACTATTATATTATACCAAAAATTATAAAAGTCTGATATAATTTTATTTATGTACATAATATATGCTTTATTGGGTGCAATTATGGCAAGCGCGGGAACGATTTTCGCAAAATTAGGATTAAAAGGAGTTGATGCAAACTTACTAACAGCAATACGCGGTATTGTAATGGCTTTAATTGTTTCCTTGGCTGCATTATCATTCGGTAAACTTACAGTAACAGCATTATCATCACTCTCAACAAAACAATGGATTTTTGTAATCCTTTCTGGTCTAGGTGGAGCCTTGTCTTGGATTTTCTTTTATCAAGCCTTATCTGTCGGGCCAATAGTCGCTGTAACAGTTATTGATAAATTATCTCTAGTCTTTACCGCAATTCTTGCAGTCGTAGTTCTAACGGAAGGAATTACGTTCCAAGCTGGACTCGGGCTTTTGCTTGTAGTAATCGGGACATTGCTTGTTTCTGCCCCTTGGGAAAAAATTCAAAAACTTTTATTTTAGATCTTTTTCAATTTCATCTAAACGATGCGATATTTTTTTAACTTCTTCTTTTATTTCTCCAATTGCTCCTGTTTCCGATCTAACTTCTTCTTCGGTCTTTTCTTCTAATCTTTTTTCTCCTTTAAGACCGGAAATTATAGCCTGAGTACCAATAAAATCAAAAACAAACAGACCTGTCAATAAAAGCAAGATACTCCCAATCAAAAGAGACAAAGGTCCATCCCACCAAGGAAGATTACCAAGATCTACCGATCCCCTTAGTTGATAAGAAAAGATAACTTCTGAAAAAAAATCTACAGTATGCCAAACACCACGCCAAAAAACAACCACGCCTACTCCGCCTATAAAAGCATAAAGGATAGGATAGTGACTCAATCTTCCTCTGATTTTATCTTCAAGTTTATCAAAAAAATTAACTATGGACTTCATATTATGATTGTATCAGAAAAATAATTTTTTGTACTATTTATTCTCGTTTGAATAATCAAAATTCTGAATGATAACCATATCTTTATAACTCCAATAGTAATTCACAACGAATATTACCCCGATAATAGCAAGGACAATCAGCCCGTTGGTTATTAAATCTCTGTGATGGTTTCTAATTTTTATGAATACATATAGAAGCAAGGCAACAACAATTATTCCGAAAACAATATATAAAATCACGTTTGTTGTGTTACGAGGTGAAGCAAATAATTTCTGAAAGAATGTGGGCTCCGGAATAGATTTTATTGAATTAGATACATCAACATTTCCTGTATTTGTAGCTGTCTCTGCTCCAAGAACATTTGCCGGTTCTTCTTTAATTACACTGACAATTTTTTCAGACTTTTTAATATCGGTTTTTTTGATTTCGGTTTGTTTAAAAACTTCAGGAAGAGGATTAGCATATACTTGCGCTACGAAGATTGTTTCTTTTCCTTCATATATGCCATTAGCAACACCAGTGCCAATTTCTGTATAGTTTCCTTTCACAATATTTTCTTTATGGGTAGGACTTGCCATCCACGCATCTGTGACATCCTTTGAATCACTGAAATTAATAGCAAGATTTTCTCCGGCATATTGATATTTATACCCTGCTTTTTTAATCCAATACCAAGGAGTCTTTCCTTCCGGGCTAGTGTGAGCAAAATAACCATACGTTGCCATATCTAAAGCTTTCATTTCCGCCGCTTTATTTAAAATTGGGTTTACCGTGAGAGTTTGAAGATTCTGTGTTTGACGTTCTTCGTTGGTAAGATTAGCTAAAATTGCAGGTAATACCGCTGCCATACCTCCGGTATTATTTAGACGAGTGAGAGTTGGTATTAGGAAAGTAAATATTTCCAAAAAAATAATTACAACAATAATATTGCGAATACTGGAATCGCGCAATATGTGCGGACGATGATCATTACCTTCGTGCGGAATAAAATGTTTTTTAAGCCAAGAAATCATTTTAATATTTATTTAATAATACGCGAGTTAAGGGACCTACTGTTCCATAGCCATTCATTATTCCGTTTGCAATCTGGAATTTAATAACAGCTACTTTGGTCTTTAATCTAAAATAATTAGTTTCATTACCAGGTGATCCAAAGCCGGTTGAAGAAACGACGTAATTATTATTGTTTAAAAACTTCTGAAGTTCCATAACTTCATTTCCATTTGAACCATTCTTCATCAGTTTCGTAAAGTTAAATTTTTCAGCGCCAAGAACTTGTCCACCTGTTAAAATATTCATTGCACAAGACTGACCTGTGGTTACGCTAAACCCAGTTGTTCTATTTTCACATCCTGCAATCGTAGTGGCACCTAACACTTGACCAACTAGTATCGGAGTCTGTGTTACTGGAGGTAAAGGATGTCCTCCTCCGCCACCGCCACTGTTTGTTGTTTGTGTATATGTAGCAAAACTAGTAAAGTGTTTTGTCCAGATTACTAAATCAAGACCAACATTAATTTTACAATCTCCATCAGCACCGAGAGCATTTCCCGCATCCTGCGTATCTGCAGTACAAGTATTCGTGATTTCAGTAAAATCTATTCCCGTTCTAATATAACCCGCTCTTTTGTTAGCTTGGCCTGGAAGTAACAATCTAACAGCTTTACCAAAAGATAATTTAACCCCAGTAAATCCGACTTCTATAGCTGTGCTTAAAGTTAAAGTTTGTCCTGAAGTTGGTGGTAATGTGACTGTAGTTATTGTTGGAGCAGCAATCACTCCATTCCAAGTAATATCAGCGCTGGTAACAACAGTAGAAGCTGGAATTGTTACATTTGTATTATTAGCATTCGCTGAAGTGATATTAATTTCAGGAAGAGTTCCTGTACCGCCTGAAATAAATGCGCTGACGTCAATTTTTGGATTATCTGTGCCAGAATTTATTGTAATGTCTGCCTTTTGGTCTGGGTTGGTAATAACAACTTCTGGAGTTGAATTACTGACCGTAGCAGTGCCTGATTCACTAGGCGCTGTTTGAGTAGCTTTTAAAACAGTCACAGTGACAACATAATTTGTATAAGTTCCATCAGCAGCCGTAACTTTGTATGTTTTCGCAGATGTAAAATTATTTGCTGTCGTTGCGCTAACTTGTGAAGTCGCGCCGATTGCCACCCCAGCTCCAGTTGTTGTAAATGTTGCCACAAGAGCGGTAACATCTATACCATTAGAAACATTTACTGTGACAGTATGAGCAGTTTCATTTATTACTCCTGTTCCCGATGAGAAACTAAAAGCAGTGATAGCTTTGGCAGAACTAAGCGCTCTTGTTATCTTAATAGTATATGTTCTCGCAGATTTTCCTGTTTCTGTAGTAATAATTGTGATTATTTTTTCTACACCAGCTGTTAAGGCAACTGAATCGGAAGCTACATCGGAAGTCAGAGTTGCAGAAGTTCCACCATCAAGCGACATAGTTATTATTCCAGCGCCTGTTGGTGTGACTGTTATACTTGATACGTTATTAGCGACAGTGACGCTGTTATAGGTGTAGGTTCCAGCAGAAAATGTGTAATTGCTGGGAGTTCCAGAAAGAGTAATATTTGTTAAGTCAGCTGAAATTGCTGTAACTGACACCGTAAATGTTCTTATTCCGGTTATTTTACCTGTTTCAGTTGTTGTGACTACAATTGTAAGTGATGATGCAGATGTAATTGTGTAATCAGCTCCGCTAGCATATGCGCCTGAATTAATTGTAATTGTCGATGTCGCTGTACCTGCATCTGTTACTGTAAATTTAATTTTATCATTTGTACTAGTTACCCAACCAGTTACTGCGCCTGTTGTATCAGTACCTACCGCTGCTGGAATAGCTACGTTTGTAACTCCACCAACTGCTGCTGTACTACCTACTGCTAATATAATATTACTTGGTACTGTTGCTGGTTCTGTTTCAAAACTGGTAAAATGGGAAGTGGTAAATTCATAAGTATGAGCATTACTATCAAATGTTCCCGGAGTAATAACAGGATAATCTACTCCGGAAGTAATAATAGTACCAGCATTATTTCTAACTATAAGGTTCGGGGCAACAGTACCAGTAACTCCATACATCTTTACAGTGCCAGATATGCCAGAAAAAGCAGAAGCTGTAGATGTATTTAGTCCAATTTTAGCTCCTCCGCCAGGCTTAGCTGCCTCCATTTTTTCTCCAATAGCTTTTAAATAAGTGACAGTGTCAGAATCGGTCAAATTCAAAGGACCAGTAAAGGTAATTCTGCCGACTGGACTACCAGAAATACTTTTTTCAAAATATAAATCGGTTGCGGCCGAAGGGTTAGTTAATTCTCCCATATTAGTAGTAATAAAAGTCGGACTTGTGGAAATACAAGTAGCAATAGATGCCAATGTAGGAGGAACAGGTGCTCCTTCTGGAGCAGTTAAAACTCCTTCGGGACAAGTATAGCTTACTGCGTTATTAAACCATCCCTTGGTTGGATTTTGGTCAGTTTGCCAAGCGCCGGAAATATAAGCACCAGATTTTCCAGAAGTAGGTTCTGTTCCAAGCCCAGCAGTGGTTGGATAACTACCACCAGCTACAGTTCCATAAGTTACTCGTTGCTGTAAAAATAAGTTATTATCGTAAAGCCCAATTGAATCGCCAGTATTATTAAGATTGTTTTCCTCAAACACTAAAATTCCGTGAGCTGGTATAGTTCCAGAAAGAGTAGCCCAAACATTTTCAACTGGATTTGTATCAGGATTAGTTAATTCTTTAAGTGTAAAGTTGCTAATAACAATATCAGAGTCAGTAGTATTCAATAATTCCACCCATTCGTTGCCACTTGAAGGGTTAGAAACAAACTCATTAATAATGATTTCGCCAGGTGAGGCTTTTGCTATATTGGCGATAAAAAAACCGCCAACTAAAAAAAACACAGCAACTAATAAAATAAAATTTTTCTTAAAAAATATTTTACTCATACATTTTATTTTTTTATCATTAATAAATAATAAAATGAAAACAAAAACCTTATCTAAACTTTCTTCTCGTAGCTTTTTTCGCAAGTGTCAGTCTCTTGATTTCAAGTCGTTTCTTAGTTTTGCGAGAATGTCTTGATTTCTTTTTTGGACCGAGTGTGGTGCTTCTTTTTGCCATATGTTTGACCGCCTCTGGCGGTAATTTTTTACCTGTCCCGTAGTGAGCTTTGCCCTACTACCGGGGTTATTTATAATAAATACATTATATCACAAATCCTCTTCAGGCGCTAAAATTTTTATGAGTTTTTTAGAATATAAAAATATTTTGTTTTTTGTATATTTTCTGTTAAAATAATAAATATTCTGGGGTATCTGCCAGCTGGCGGAAGCAGAGTACCTACAGATAATCTATAAAACGAGAAAAGAATTCCGGGGTAGCTCAGCGGTAGAGCGGTCGCCTGTTAAGCGATTGGTCGTAGGTTCGATCCCTACCCCCGGAGCCAGTTAAAATTTTAGACCCTGAAAAGGGTCTTTAATTTTTTTGGCTCCGGGGAGAAAGAGAACTGCTTCTCTTTCGTGTAGGGAGCGAAAAGCTTTTCATTAATAATGAGAAATTTATTTTGAATTATTTGAAAAGGTATACTGTTCCTGTAAGGAAAGATTCCCTACTCCGCATCTATTGTTTTATAAAAGGTATTAAACCTTTTGATACGACGTCGACTCGGATGCTGTGAACGAGAGTACTCGTTCACACACTCCTCGCTAGTCGTAATAAAACAATATTGTTGAAAAAGACAATCGGGATTATAATCAAGCTGTGAATAACTCAAAAAAACTAGGTCAAAATATGAAAAGAATCCGCCTAGCCAAGCATAAATGATATTTTAGAAAATTATACCAGCCCGACCAATCTGGCAAACCCATTCTACGCCCTGTATTTTTTGTGTCAACTTTATCCACAGTGGACTTGTCTATTATATTGACATTATCCTCCGTAGGGCTATACTATAGGCATGATTAAACATACATTTTTATTAAAACTAAGGAATAATCAGGGTATTTCTCAGGCTTTTGTGGCTGAAAAAATAGGTGTTTCAAGGGCAAGTTATATAGAAATTGAAAAGGGGGCAAAAGAACTTACTCTCTCACAGGCAAGTACTATTGCTGAAATTTTTAATATTACTCTCTCCGAACTTATATCTGGAGAGAAAATCCCCGATGTTAAAGTCACAATTACAGATGCATCAGAAAAAAAAGCAAAAAAAATAGAGAGACAGGAAATTCGTGTTGATGTACCACAAAAGAATCTAAAGAAATTTAAGGAGGTTTTACTCTATGTTTTAGAAAAAGTTGGTAGTAAATCCAATGTTGGGATGACTGTTCTTTACAAACTTCTGTATTTTATTGATTTTGATTATTACGAAAAGTTTGAAGAGCAACTTGTCGGAGCAACATACATAAAAAATCATTTCGGACCAACTCCGGTAGAGTTTAAAAAGATTGTAGAGTTAATGGAATCAAAAGGAGAACTTGAAACGGTAAAGAGTAAGTACTTTCTACACGAGCAAACAAAATATTTACCACGCAGAGAACCTAATATATCTGTATTAAATGCAAGAGAAATAAAACACATAGATGAAGTGCTGGGAAGATTGAGCGACAAGAATGCTAAAGAATTGAGTGATTATTCCCACCAAGATATCCCTTGGTTGGGGACAAAAGATGGAGAGGTAATAAAGTATGAGTCTGTGTTTTATAGAACACCAGAAACATCAGTAAGAATATATGCAGACGATAATCTATAAACAAACAAAAGAATTTGAACAAGATTTAAAAAGGCTTCTCAAAAAATTTCCATCGCTGGTAGAAGATATTAAAACCGCCAAATCTTTTACAATTGAGCTTTTTCATTTGCAAAAATTAAATAAACAAGCTATTTTTCCCATTCCAAATTTCTGCACGGAAGAGTTAAAAATTTGTAAATTAAAAAAGTTTGCGTGCAAAGCTCTTAAGGGTCGTGGAGTAAAAAGTGGCATAAGAATTATATATGCTTTTTATGTAAAAACTAATTCAGTAGATTTTATTGAAATTTATTTTAAGGGTGAAAAAGAGATAGAAGATAAGGAAAGAATAAAGGAATATTTAGCTAGTTTATAAAAATATATGCCCCTGACCAAAATTCAATACTTGGTGTTAGTTATATAACAGATAACTAGATAATTTAGAATGTGCATAGATTGACATTTTTTTGCATAGATTTCACCATGTATTGCATAGATTCCTGTAATATGCTAACATGTATTTCATGGACGATAAGTTATTAACCATTAGCCAAGCTTCTGAAATATTGGGCGTTTCAAAACCTCAATGAAAATAGAATTAAAAAAATTTGGTACTACATTAATAACTCGTGAGCTAGGAAGCGAGGCTTTTAAGGCATTCCAGCCCACCTTTCGGAAATTGCCAAAGGAAGAGGACTTGGAAATAAATTTTTCAGGAGTTCTGACATTATCACCATCTTGGGCTGACGAATTTTTAAGTCCACTTTTCATGCAACTAGGTGAACGATTAGTGTTATTGCCAAGTGATAATTTATCAGTACAAGCCACAATCAAGGTATTACAAGAAGTTAATAAGCGACCATTTAAATTTAAAACATAATTTATATTTTGTGGCGAAAAAAGTTCGGATTTTGTAGTATAATGGGAGCCAAGAAATAAACAAAAGTGATTTTAGGTTTGCTATAAGGATTTGCAAAAATTACGGCATCAGTTTATACTTAATACTATTATAAACATTTAATTTAATAATCACTATGTTTTCATTAAAATCTAGTATTTTTATACTCATTGTGTCAATAATTGGTATTATTGGATTTAACACTACTGTCAGCGGTAATCATTCTTGGGGCTCTTACCACTGGGCGCGCACCGCCAACCCCTTTACTCTTAAGCTTGGCGACAATATAACAACGGCTTGGGACAACTATCTTGTTACAACTTCTAACGACTGGAGCCTCTCGAGCGCGCTTGATACGGCGATTGTTTCAGGTAGTGTCAACGCCAAAACCTGCAAGGCGACACTCGGGCGCGCTAACGTATGCAATTCCAAATACGGCAGCAATGGCTGGCTCGGCGTTGCCTCAATTTGGGCAACTGGCAGTCACATTACTCAAGGCACTGTTAAACTAAACGACACGTATTTCAGTACTGCCAAATATAACACTTCTGCCTGGAGAAATCTTGTTATGTGCCAGGAAGTCGGACATATTTTCGGGTTAGACCATCAAGATGAGAATTTCAGCAACCCGCCGCTTGGTACTTGCATGGATTACTCAAATGATCCCATTCCAAATCAGCATCCTAACCAGCATGATTATGACCAACTTGCAACGATCTACACGCACCTCGATTCAACAACAACGACTAGTCAGACAGTCTCTGGACTCCCAAATAACAATGCGTCAGACTCGGCTGAGTGGGGCACGGCGCTTCGAAAAGATTCAAAGGGAAGAACTTCGCTTTATGTTCGTGATCTTGGAAATAACGAAAAGGTTTTCACCTTTGTCCTCTGGGCCGACTAACATCATTTCATTGAACGGCAAATTTTGATTAAGGCCGCCAAAACATGTAAGGCTCCAACTGGTGTTTCAGATTCTACAAATTCCAGCCTTGAGGTGAAGGGGCAATAAAAAAATAACTTTTTATTTATTATTATAGAAATCCATTTTTAAAAAGGAGTCTTTTTGTTTGCGTATTTATTGCTGGAATATTTAATCTGGGAGTTTTTCCAACAGCTTCTATGATTATTTCACTTCTTTTTCAATACTCTCAATTTCCTTCCTAATAAATTTCTCAGTGTCATCTAAATGGTTCTTGAGTTGTTTAAGAATTTTTTCTTCTTCTTCGGTAAGCTGGCGTTTAGTGCGAGTTTTTTCCAGCATTTTGATTTGCTCTTGCACATCTTCTTTCAGTAAATCAAACGCTTTATGAATAGCCGATTCTACCTCGTGAACTTCATTTCGAAGTCGTTTTCTCATAAGCGAGAATCTATGCCATCCATACCAAAGAATAAAGATAAGCGCAATGATAAGTATAGTGAGAGGAATTACCACGGCGAGGAAGCTAACTGCCCAAGCTCCAATACTAGAGATTGCTGATTTTGCCACGACAACAGTTATTTTTTCGCTTGGTAAACTTTTTGCATTACGATTATCAACTACTTCTGCCCATAATTGATAAACACCATCACTTAATTTCTCACTGGCCGTAAATGTGAATTTACCATCATTGTCGTTTTTAACCGTGAAATTTTCAGGACTGTCTTTTTCTTTTTGGAGCCAAATTATTATTTGAGAGTTTGGATACTCAGTTTTTCCTTTTACTGTCAGCACTTGGTTGCTTTGTAATCCTTTAGGATAATCGGTAAAAACTGGTACTTTCAACGGCTCAATGGTAAATTCTTTGGTATCAACGGAATAATTTCCTGCTTTATCAAAAGCCTGAACTAAAATGTCTCGTTTGCCTGAGTCTTGAAGAGGGAGTGTATATGGATTTGATTCTACAATCTCTGGCGCTACAGGAAAGAAGTCGCCTCCACCAATTTTTACTTTGTAATAATTAATACCGGACAGGGAATCGGTAGTATCAAAAACTACCATTGGCCTTGGATTTATTGTGTTATTGCCATCAATAAATTTTATAGTAAATGATTTTGGTGGTACGGTATCAATTTGGAAACGGAAGTGAGATATCTCCCCCCAGCCATTTGTATTACGGAACTGAGTATGAAAATACCAGACTCCGTCAGATAGATTTGTTATTGTTTTTTCGTTGATTGCCGGAGTATAGGTTACGGTGGGAATGGCGCGCTGGATTTTGCCAATAAGCAATCTGACTCCTGTAACATCGGAAGGCGTTGTCCAGTTGAATTTTGCATCTTTTTGAGAATACCATTTATTCGGATCAGAGTGTGTTGGCGAAGAAATCTGGGGCGCAGAAGGCGCTCCAGAAATTATAGAAGGAGTTGTTGATTCTGGGACGGTTGGAATTGCTCCTCCAAAACTAAATTGAGCGTTTCCCAAATTTGCTAAAATGTTGGTGCCTTTCCCATCATTGGCGAGCGCTGAACCAGAGGAAAAATTGAGAAGAGCTGTGCCAGCCGCTTTTGTTCTGAAGTTTACGGTAATGACTTTCCCTTTTGCCCCCGTGAATCCTGGATTGAGCACTATTCCTTCAAAATTAACTGTGCCGGCGTTATTGGAAAATGACGGTTCCTGCACCCAGAGAGTAAAAATAGAGCCGGTTTTTGAAAGAGAAGTAATCTCTAACTTGTCTTTTGGAAATGAAATGATGCCAGAGGCGGCATTTATCGCCTGATCGGCGCTTGAGACATACACGCCTACCGATAAAGTTTTACCGACGGCATATTCTCCCGAGGCGGGAGAAAAAGAAAGCGTGGCTGCGTCGGCTGACAACGGCGTAAACCCCATCAATAAAACAAATAAAATTATTGTATAAATTTTAACCATAATTTCTTTAGCAAAAATAGAACGATAACTATCATTAGTAGTATACCAAGAATCGCGTATTGTCGGTACCATGGCGCTTGTTGTTGCGCGTCTAATACTGCGATTCTCTCATTGCCAGCTTTATCAATGGCTTTAACAAATATCTTTCTGTCAAGCGATTGATACTTCAAGAGATATGGACTCTCGGCAACATTAAACCAGCCCCATTCTCCCTCGCGTACTTCATAATGGTCAATTCCTGATGCTTTATCTTGAGTCGCAAAAACGAGAAAATATTTTCCGTCAAATATGTTTAGATCACTTTCTACGGTCGGATTAAAATATTCCGGCAATTCCGTATCAGTCAATGACAAAGGGGAGCCCTTTGTCCGGCTGTCTCCGGGTTTTATGGAAACGGCCGTATTATGAGTTAAAAGTACCGTTTCTGTGCCTAATCCATCATTTCTCAAGGCTTTTGTATTTTGTAGTACAACAGAAGTAATGCCTGTATTTTTTGCCTCAAAAACCACGGAAAAGATACGGTTATTTACTCCACTAAAACCTCCTGGGGTAATACCAGAAAAACAGATTGAACCAGGTTTCTCAACCCCGTTAGAAGCACAGCTTCTAACGGGGTCAACCCAAAAATTGATAACAGAATTACCATCGCGAATCTCTTTAACTGAAAGCTTATCCGCGGGAAATATCAGTCGCCCCTCAATCGCATTCAAAGGCTCTTCCGAATCAATAATTATATCCACCAAAAATTGTTCACCAAGGTTAATTTCTGATTTATGCGCATCAAGGCGGATTTCCGCGGCAAAAACAGGCATCGCAACAAAAAGTGTGAGTGATAGAAGAAAAATAGATAAAGTTTTTTGAGGAATATTCATAGCTATTAACCTGTCCAATAAAATGCCATTATTGAAAAATCAATCAAATCAACTTTTCCATCTTTATTTAGGTCGCTTGAAGCGGGTGGATTAGAGCGTTTATACCAATACGCCGTGATGGAAAAATCAACGAGGTTTACTTTTTTGTCGCCATTTAAGTCTGCCTTGGATGCAGTCTTCTCCGGTAATTGAGCGAGTACATTTTTTGTGCCAACCTTAAAACCTAAAATTGGACCCCAGCTGCTCACTAATTGATTGCCAATTGCGGCTTTTGATTTTGTATTGTGAGTTCCATAATCAAGTTGCGAAGTATCAAAATTATATAAATAAATTCCGTCTTTATCGGAAACGGTTTTTCCAAAAAATTCTTCATCAGAATTAACCGAGATAACAATATCAGCTAAAGAAGCTGATTGTCCAAAAATCGCAATATCATCGCCTCGCTTCACTTCGCTTTTATCCACCGCAATAGTCGGCGCAATAA
>Ga0265292_1000444_pt1 | contig 59899 bp, 49 predicted proteins | sample Munlanlewell296A_FD_189080 | JGI IMG/M metagenome (GOLD analysis project Ga0265292, IMG submission 189080) | Leachate microbial communities from a municipal landfill in Southern Ontario, Canada - Leachate well 296A | ecosystem: Engineered > Solid waste > Landfill > Unclassified | place: Canada...
CGAAATTGATTTCCGACGTTTCCGAACTGACTGTCGGCAAATCTGGCGATGATCTTTTGTTTGATAGCAATCGGGGCGGGAAGCTGACGGCGCGTTCTTTGCAAAAGATGTTTCACCGCACCCTCGGAGCGGCGGGAATTGACAAGCCCGCGACTTTTCACTCGCTTCGCCATTCGTTTGCCACGCACCTTTTGGAAAACGGCACGGACGTGCGCTACGTGCAGGAACTGCTGGGGCACGCGAACATCAGAACCACGCAGATTTATACGCAAGTGACGAATCCGGCGCTTAAGAATATCAGAAGTCCGTTTTGATTGTTTACAAAATATAAGGTCTAATTTGCAACATGTATGCTGCCTGATGCGCCTATCACGTTACCGTCGTTATTTCAGACGCCGCTTCCGCATATTGTATCATTCTCGCGATATAACCAAGCAAATTTGCCATCTGCGTTACATATCCCCACTCATTGTCGTACCACGCCAAGACAGAAACCATCTTCCCATCAATAACTTTTGTAGAAAGTGAATCAACTATAGAGCCGTATGGCGACCGGACATAATCAACCGAAACTAAAGGCAAATCTGACACCGTCATACTCTTTGGATATTTTTCTCTCGCCGCAGTTCTAAACGCTTCATTCACTTCGTCCACTGTAACAGAACGCTCCAGCTCCGCGGTCAAATTGATTACTGAAACAATCTCAACCGGAACACGAAGCGCGAAACCATCCAATTTTCCTATCAGCTCCGGCATAAGATCGCCTATTGCTTTGGCCGCTCCTGTTTTTGACGGCACGATGGAAAGACCGGCTGCGCGAGAACGGCGAAAATCACCCTTTTGGTGCGGATGGTCAACCAGATGCTGATCATTGGTATAGGCATGCGCTGTCATCAAATTGCCGTGCACAATCCCAAACTCATCATGTAATGTTTTTACTACTGGAGCCAGACAAGCAGTCGTACAAGAAACACAAGAAAAAATCCGGTGTTTCTTGGGATCAAAATCTCTATGATTAATGCCGTAAAGCAAAGAAGCGTCAACATTCTTTCCCGGAGCGCTGATAGCGACATATTTTGCTCCGGCATCAATATGTTTTTGTGAAGATTCTCTATCTCGAAAAACTCCGGTGGACTCAATTACCACATCAACATCATATTTATCCCAAGGAGCTTTTTCTAATTCATCTTCATGATGCAATGGAACACGCTTGCCGTCAATAACAAGAGCATCATTTCCATCATGCGTCACGCCGTAATCCCACGGACCATAGATTGAATCATACTTCAGCAGATGCGCGTAAATATCACAACTAGACCGACTATTGATGGCCACAATCTCAAAACGAGGATTGTCCCATACAATGCGGGTAAATATTCTGCCAATGCGCCCAAAACCATTTATTCCCACTCTTAACGGCTGCTGTTTTGCTTTTGCTTCTGGTGAATGTGGATCCATATTTTTTTGGTTCTAAAAATTATTCCATGTCTTTACTATATGCGCCAGATCTAGCCGCGCTTGTCAATTTCGCGCGTTTAAGAAAAACCGCCTGCGCTGTTGCGTTATTTGTTTCCTCTCCGCCCCATGCTTTCAAGGCTGATTGCTGCAATGCGCGTCCATATGAAAATGAAAGTTGCCAAAAGCCATTGTCTTTCATTTGGTTTATCGCGTTCAGATTCTCGCAAGCCTGCGCTTCGCTTTGGCCGCCAGAAAGAAAGACAATGCCGGGTACTTCTGCCGGTACAGATTCTTTGAGGCATTCAACGGTCAGCTGGGCTATTTTTTTTGCATCTGCCTGTACCGGACAATCCATTCCCGAAATAATCATATTTGACTTAAGCAAAATGCCATCAAGCGCCACTCTTTGCATTTTTAATTCTGCAAATACTTTGTGCAGAGTCTTTTTGGTAACTTCGTAACAAACTTCAACAGTGTGGACGCCATCCATCAACACTTCAGGTTCAACAATAGGCACGAGCCCCGCTTCTTGGGCCAGCGCGGCATAGCGCGCCAAGGCATGCGCGTTGACATTGATGCAGTAATCCGTTGGCAGGCCGGAATTTTCATCAATCTTTATCACGGCGCGCCATTTGGCAAACCTAGCTCCCAATTCAGAATACTCTTTGAACCGTTCACGCAATCCATCCAAGCCTTCTGTTATTTTCTCATCTGTAGAAAAAACCAACGGTTTGGCGCCAGCATCAACTTTGATGCCCGGAAAAACTTCTTCCTTTCTCATAACTTCTACAAATGCCCGGCTATCATTTGTTTTTTGGCGAATAGTTTCATCATAGAGGATAATACCGCTAATATATTCTCCAATGCCCGCGCTTGTAAAAAGCATCTGGCGATAGCGTCTGCGGTTTTCTTCTGTATTTTCTGCGCCGGCAGAAGCCAAACGTTTGCCCGCAGTACCAGTGCTTTCGTCTGCCGCGAGAATTCCTCTCCCTGGCGAAACGAGCTGTCTGGCAATTTCGTTTAGTGATTGTTTGTCCATATTTTATTAAATTATTTATCAGATTGAATGCGGGCTATTTCTACATTTCAATTTATTTCGTATTTCGTATTTCTTATTTCGTATTTCTTATTTCGTATTTCTTATTTCGTATTTCTTATTTCGTATTTCTTATTTCGTATTTCATTATTTATTTAAAATTTTGCCAACCACTGGCGCATCCAACATCTCCACCGGCTCTATTTCGCCAATCAGCGGTCTGGCATAATTTTTAAACTCATCAGCCACCATATTATTGCCTTTGATAAAATTGTCCGGCATCGTCTTTGTCTTGCCGGCCACTTCTTTTAGATCTACCAATTCATAATCTACCGCATAGTCGCCGGCGCGCCGAATCACGACAGAGCCATCTACATCTTCCCAAACAGCATACTGAACCGCGCGCTCCCCAACCTCACGCGCTTCATTCTTGTCAACTTCGCTCACACAGCCCAAAAATGATCTCTGCAAATATCCCAATGTATCTGCTCTGACTCTCTTAATTTTGGTTTTTGTTCTTATCAAATCAGCCAGAAGATCGCCCAGTGCGCCGTTGCCTGAAAGCTGGACATTGCCATGCGGATCATGTTCTTTTTCTTTTTGCAAACCGGTGGCGATTGGCTCCCCGAAATCATCGTGAATTCCTTCAGACGCGGCCACGATACAACGGCCGTATTTATTATAAACTTCTTCCACATCGTTAACAAACTGGCCAGTGGAAAATATTCTCTCTGGCACATAGACCAGATGCGGACCGTCGTCAGACAGTCTTTTTGCCATTATTGAGGCTGCTGTCAAAAATCCCGCTTGCCTTCCCATCACCACTCCAATATATACTCCTGGCAAAGCCCGGTTATCCATATTTACCCCGGCAAAAGCTTTGGCAATAAATCTGCCGGCCGAACCATAACCAGGGCAATGATCTGTTACTGCCAAATCATTATCAATTGTTTTTGGAATATGGATTGTTCTCAATTGATAATTTTGTTTTTCTGCCTGTTCATTTACAATCCGGCAAGTATCGGCAGAATCATTGCCGCCAATGTAGAAAAAATAACCAATGCCATGATGCTTCATTGTTTCAAACATTTTCCGGCAATATTCTTCATCAGGCTTATCGCGGGTAGTACCCAAAGCAGACCCGGGTGTTGCGGCAACTTGTTCCAAATTGCTAGTAGAAGCTTCTGTCAAATCCAAAAAATCTTCTTTGATGATTCCTGATACGCCGTGCCTGGCGCCATAAATGCGTTCTATTTCAGGAAACTTTCTGGACTCCAAAATTATGCCAACTAAACTTTGGTTTATTACTGCGGTCGGACCTCCCCCCTGCGCCACCAGCGCTTTGGCAATTAGTTTTGACATAATGATGTTTAATCAATACTATAGCAAACAAAAAACATCCCTGCAAGTAATATATTTTTGTAAATTTACCCCGCCAGAGAACATCCAGCGGCTTGCCGCGGTGTCTGGCAACTCAATAACGAGTGCGGGGTCCAAATGCCCCGCGAGAGTTCTCTGGCGGGGTTTACTCTTCCAGACGGCCTACTGCCTGTTCCCAAAGCTCATCTTGCGTTTGCCCAAAATCTATTTCATCGGCATGATCGTTGTACCACTGTTCAAAGGCAACGCGCAACTCGTCCGGATCGGTCGCGCTCTCAAATGAATCTTCAAGCAAGGCATATTTTTCTTGATGGGATATTGCCATTTCCTCTTCCATTTCTTCAAACAACTGCTGGACATGTTCAAGCACGGTTTTTTTTATTTGATCAAAATATTCGTCCTCCATAGTAAATCAATGGTATGAACCACAGAACAAGCTCTGGACTCTTGTTCCGTAGCAAGCTGTGGGGAATAAAAACACCTTCTTGTCCGGCGCAGCCCACAGGCGGAGACGGATTAAATTTTAGTTAGTATTTTTTCTCAAAAACTATATCATATTAAAAAAAGTTTGCAAGAGGCTGTTGCTTTCATACAAAAGGATACTCAGAATATAATATAAAAAAAGTCAAGACCCATTTGGTCTTGACTGTTAATAACTAAAAAGACGCAGAAACTGGGCGCTTACCTACTCTTCCCTTGCGAGTACCATCGGCGCTGATGGGCTTAACTGCTGTGTTCGAGATGGGAACAGGTGTACCCCCATCGCAAGAAGCACCCAGATTCTGAGTCTTTTTGAATTTGAAAATGTTAATTGTTAACTTTCAAAAGTTAACTGCTATTGTAAAGCACAACTCTGTGTTTCCGCAGTAATGCTTGATCTATTAGTACACCTTGGCTCAATCCTTTGCAGGACTTACACCTAGTGCCTATCAACGTCCTAGTCTCGGACGGATCTCAAATGAATGGTAATCTTGGGAACGGCTTCGCGCTTAGATGCTTTCAGCGCTTATCCGTGCCAAACGTCGCTACCCGGCGATGTTCTTGGCAGAACAGCCGGCACACAAGAGGTTTGTCCATCTCGGTCCTCTCGTACTAGAGATGAATTCCCTCACCATTCGACGCCCACAGCAGATAGGAGACCGAACTGTCTCACGACGTTCTGAACCCAGCTCGCGTATCGCTTTAATAGGCGAACAGCCTAACCCTTGGGAGCTTCTCCACCCCCAGGATGCGATGAGCCGACATCGAGGTGCCAAACCGCGCCGTCGCTGTGGACGCTTGGGCGCGATCAGCCTGTTATCCCCAGAGTAGCTTTTATCTGTTGAGCTTCCGCGGTCCTATGTCCCACGGTCGGATCACTAACTTCTACTTTCGTAACTGCGCGGGCTATTACCCTTGCAGTAAAGCTGGCTTTTGCGTTTGCGCGTCCACTCCGATTTCCATCCGGAGCAAGCCAACCTTTGTAAACGCCTCCGTTACAATTTAGGAGGCAACCGCCCCAGTTAAACTACCCATCAGATACTGTCTCTATAGCCTCTATAAAGGCCACGGATTAGATATGTCACAGCACAAGGGTGGTATCTCACTGTTCCCCGACTTGCGCCGGGGTCCCACCTATGCTGAACATGTGAAGCAACATATCAATATCAAATTGTAGTAAAGCTTCATGGGGTCTTTTCGTCTAGCTGCGGGAATGTCGCATCTTCACGACAATTGCATTTTCGCCGAGTACATGGTTAAGACAGTCTCCATATCGTTATGCCATTCGTGCGGGTCGGAACTCACCCGACAAGGAATTTCGCTTGAATAGTTGTTAATAATATTTATTATTAACGTTCTAGACTGTTAACTAGAACCTGCATATCGCTATGCAGACCGAACCATTTCTTCATCCCGACAATGTCGGGAGGTTGGCGTATGGTCTCTGAGGATTTTTATCAAACTCTCTCTTGGTTTTTTTCTATTCATTGTTGACGCAATTTTAGCTATTTTCACCATTCCTTTGTTCGTTAAATGTTCCTGTCTTTGCATGCATATAACACACTCAACAAACTTTTCAAAATCTTCTTGCTTTGTAGTTTTTAATTTATACTTTTTAAAAAAAGGAATTATTATGTCAATTAAATCTTCCCTTTTTCTAACTACAAATCTATAAAGATTTTCCTTATGATTATCATATCTGCGGTTGGGGTATATATAGCCGACACCAAAGTGTTTCTTCAAAACTTCTAAAGAAGCTCTGCTTTTTTCACCTTGAGTAACTGCGAATTCATGAAAAGGTTGGTAGCCTGTTTTGTACCCTCTGCGTATTCTTGTTTTCTCTTTTCTGTCGGATTGTTTTATAAATCCAACAGAGAAGCATCCCTCGCCATCTACAAAACCTATTACCCAACCAAGTTCGATAAATCTTTCCTGCTGATTTTCTGCGCTAGTCATATTGTTACTAGTTTAATTAAACAAGGAATAATTATACCTTGTGATATTTTAACATAGTAATGCTAGATACACCAGATTTTTCAGCATATAGCCAACTATTTTAGGACATCTTATTCATTGCTGAATAAGTAGGCAACGATCTATCAATAACCGTCCCAGTCCTTGTTGAGTGGAGAATTCCACTCAACAACCTTAGGACGGTTATAGTTACCGCCGGCGTTCATCAGCGCTTCAGTCGCAAGCTTCTCCCGACTAAGTCGGGATAACCCACTTCTTTAACGTTCTGACACTGGCCAGGCATCACCCCCTATACTTCCTCTTGCGAGTTAGCAGAGAGCTGTGTTTTTGGTAAACAGTCGCATGGAGTCTTTAGCTGCGTCCCCCGTCTACGCTTTCCGCTTCGCTTCAAGCTGCGCCGGACAAGCTGTACTTAATAAATACGAGCTTGCTCGGCGTAGTTCTTCACGAAATGAAGAGTGTAGACGAGGGAAGGCCTTATCCCGAAGTTACGGCCGCTTTTTTGCCGAGTTCCTAAACCATGTTTCTCTCGTGCGCCTTGGTCTTCTCGACCTACTCACCTGTGTTGGTTTGTGGTACGGTTAGATATAGCCTAACGACATTGTACTTTTCTTGGCACCTCTCCTGCATGACTTGACCGCCTCCGAAGATTTGATCTCATCCCCGAACGGGGAACGTATAGCCATACAACGCTCATACATTTAAAATGCGAATACAATGCCAAACTATACCAAGTGCAGGAATATTAACCTGCTCTTCCATCGGCTACCCTTGTTGAACAAGGTTTACCTTAGGACCGACTAACCCAGGGACGATTCACGTTGCCCTGGAAACCTTGAGTTTTCGGCGTGACGGACTTTCACCGTCATTTTTGCTACTTGTGCCTGCATTCTCTCTTCCCAATGCTCCACCGGCCCTTACGGGTCCGACTTCACTGCGTTGGGAATGCTCCTCTACCGTTCCGCATTACTGCGGAACCCGCAACTTCGGTATATCACTTGAGCCCCGGTACATTTTCAGCGCGAAGACTCTTGACCAGTGAGCTATTACGCTATCTTTAAAGGATGGCTGCTTCTAAGCCAACCTCCTGGTTGTATAAGAATCAACACCACTTTTAACACTTAGTGATAATTTAGGGACCTTAGTTTGCGATCTGGGCTGTTTCCCTTTTGACTATGAAGCTTAGCCCTCACAGTCTGACTTGCATACTATTAATCTCTGGTATTCGGAGTTTGATTGAAAGGGGTATCCCGAAGGACCCCGCTCTCATCCAGTGCTCTACCCCCAGAGGAAACATATACAGCTAGCCCTAAAGCTATTTCGAGGAGAACCAGCTATTACCGAGTTCGATTAGAATTTCTCCGCTATCCACAACTCATCCCCGCGTGTTACACGGCGCGTGGGTTCGGTCCTCCCCCAACTTTTACGTTGGGTTCAACCTGGCCATGGATTGCTCACCCGGTTTCGGGTCTATTCCGACAGACTAGTCTACGCTACGCTACGCCTAGTAAACGTTTTTATTATTATACTTACCAAAACTATAATAATAGTTTACGCGGCGAAGCGTAGCGAAGACGCGCCCTGTTAAGACTTGATTTCTCTATGGCTTCTCCCCAGAGGGGATTAACCAAGCCAGTCGGAATAACTCGCAGGCTCATTCTTCAATAGGAACACCATAACCGATGCTGCGCATCGGAAATTCCAAAATACAAATCCCAAAATACAAACAATATTTATAAAAGTGTTTGTTTCTTGTTTCTCGTAATTTGAAACTTCCGGTGCGAAGCACCGGCGTTGGCTCTATGTAAGCATACGGTTTCAGATACTATTTCATCCCCCTTCCGGGGTGCTTTTCACCTTTCCCTCATGGTACTCGTTCACTATCGATCACTGTTTATATTTAGTCTTAGGCCATAGTCGGCCCAGGTTCAGACGGGATTTCACGTGGCCCGTCCTACTCAGGAATATCTGCAATAATATATAAAATATTTCGCCTACGGGACTATCACCCGCTATGGTGCTCCGTTCCAGGAGTCTTTGACTATACTATATATATTACTTCCAGCTCAACAGGTAGCTGACGCAAATATCCTACAACACCTATACTGCAACGGCCTGTCCTTTAAGAATGATGTCAAAATAAGTCCGAAGACTGATCTATTCATCACCCAACACAGCATAGGTTTGGACTGATCCGCTTTCGCTCGCCACTACTAACGGAATCGAAACCACGAATCTCTATCACGAATCAACACGAATATAAAATTCGTGCAAATTCGTGTAAAGAATTCGTGGTGTTAGTTTCTTTCTTTTCCTCTGGCTACTGAGATGTTTCACTTCACCAGGTCTTCTCCATACACCTATGTATTCAGTGTATGGTACCAGTGTTTCACGCTAGAAACCAATTTCAAAATTCAGAATTCAATCCGCCAGTTGGCGGAAGGATTTTGGATTTAAGATTTTGGATTTCCAGTGTGAAACACTGGTGGGTTCCCCCATTCGGAAATTCCCGGGTCAAAGGTTGCTTGGGACCTCACCGAGACTTATCGCACCCTGCAACGTCCTTCATAGTTAAACAGTGTCAAGGCATCCACCGTACGCCCTTAATTTGCTTACTGCGAAAACACACAATTGTGCTTTCTTGCCACGCCTCCCGATTCAATCGGGATTAACGTGGAAATGCTTTTAACATTCTCGTTGAATTGTAATGAACCTGCTCATTTTTCTTATACTACCCAATCTTACACACGAATTAACACCAAAATATATTCGTGTTAATTCGTGAAAAAAATTCGTGGTTATAATTCGTGTCAAAGATTCGCGGTTAAAAAAAGACCGCTTATCAAGCGGTCAGTACAACAAAAAGTTGCTGTCCTCAATCGCTTGGATATTCTGAGTATGTAAAGTAAGTTAACATGATTGACATTATCTTACTAAATTATTTTCCGATAAAATCGGAATAACCCAGAGGTCCAAACGTATTGTCCCGCCATTGCCGGAGGCGGCAGCGGAAGTTAGGACATGGCCCGCCGAATCGGCGGAGTCTGCTTCAATTTTGAATGCGTGGAGATTATACCTGACTCAAAAAAACTTGTCAAGTTCCAAATGTGTATATGTGGGCAGGATGTGGATAAACGCGCTGGAAGCCTGAAATTTGAACCAACAATCTTGGGTTTATCTCATGAATCGTGCTGTGTGCATTATGCATCGCGACAGCGTGGTGCCGCGGGAGAGACTCGAACTCTCACACCCGAAGGCACGTGCTCCTAAGGCACGCGTGTATACCAATTTCACCACCGCGGCGTTGCCAAAATAATATCAAAAATAACATATTTATATCATAGACAAAAATGGTAGTTTTGTCAATCAAATTCAATTGCCCATTTCTTAATCTTTTTTTCAGAATAAATTTTATTGCATAATTCTTCTGGTGTGGAGAAATCATTCACTCCACCTTCTTTCCCGGTCTTCTATACATTCTAGGATTTAATGTTAAATGGACGCTTATTAACCTCTTGAAGAATTCGAAGCGTCGCATGCACCGAAAGATTGTCGCTCGGTAAAAGAATTAAGCGATCACTCAATTGATTCAACAAAGGACTTAAAAACTCATCTGCCCATGATGGCGATAATGTTAATACTCCAGAAAAATCTATTTCTAGCTTTTCATCCTTGGAAAACTTACGCAAGGTTGGTTGAAATGCCTTAAATGCTTCACTGCCAAATTCCCGAGATATTAATGTCCCCCCAAATTTTTCTAGTTGCAATTTCATATTTTTTTTAAAATTTATCAAAACTCTATCTTTGCTAAACACCCTCGCACAATACGCTGACCACGCGTAACATTAAATACTTTATCAGCGCCTTGCATGCGCACTTCAGCATCGCCGCTGGTAAAAAACAAACTGATCGGCTGCTCTATAACCACCTCGCGAACAAGCTTAAGCCCGTTACCGCGCTTTTCCGGTGCGCGTCCAGAAATGAATTCGGTAAACGCGACTTCCACCGCCGCGACATGACTCGAAAGTTCCGGCCGAACATGGCGTAAGGTTTCTAAAATACCCAATCCACGATCCGCAAGGACAATAATGCCTTTAGCGAGGTCGTAGCCAAAAAAAATTCCCGCTGTATCCGGCCACTTTCCTAAGTTGTGAGCAAACGAATTATCACCGATTTCTCCAGCAATTAAGACGATCAAAGAATACAATTTTTCAAACCCGGGCTTTTGCATGAGAGCATTCTGCATTTTTGTCAGCCTGGCATTGAAAATCGAACTTGTCGGACAATAAAACGTCCCCGGAAACTCAACGCCGTCTTGGATCCACTCGGAGGCAAACTTCATCAGATCGCTGGCAAAGATTTCTAAATCTTTTTCACGATAATAGCGATGGGTGCCACCATCTTTTTTGATCGCAACTAATTTACCGCTTTCGTCCCAACGACGAAGCGTATTCAAAGAAACTCCAAGATATTCAGCCGCCTGGCTGATTGTAAACAATTTTTCTTCCATACAAGAATGATATCATACTATCTAAATCTACACAAGTATCGCCCAAATCTACCCAAAAATATAGTAATCTACTCATTAAATGCTTATAAATAAACACTTTAAAGCTCATGATCGTAAAAATTCTGGAAAATAGAAATTTTCACGATTTTGGACCAAACTTATGCATCAAGACACGCCATCTGATACTCCCAAAACCCGCTCTGCGGTTTCAACAATCGCCTGAGTTTGCGCGTCAATCTCCACATTTACCCTATCTCCAATTTTTTTAACTCCAAAAGTAGTGTTATTTAAAGTCTCTGGGATAAAACAAACAGAAAACTCTCCCCTTTGATTTGCGTCAACAACTGTTAAACTGCAGCCATCAATGGCAATAAAACCTTTTGGTAAAATATATTTCATCCACTCTTCAGGAACTTGAAAAATAATCTTATAATCTTTTAGCCTTTCAATCTCTAAAATCTCCGCTATCCCCCTAACATGCCCGGAAAGAATGTGTCCGCCGACTTCGTCGCCAAATTTTAGTGAACGTTCAATATTAACTTCATCACCTTCTTTCAAACTCCCCAGTGTTGTTTTGTCCAATGTTTCATTCATTACTTCAAAATAAGCAGTACTGCCGTCTATTTTTGCGACCGTAAGACAAACGCCCCCGACTGAAACACTGGCGCCTTTTTTCAAACCAACCAAAAGCTCAACAGAAAATTCAAATGACAAAACCCGAAGATTGTCTTTTTCCTCTATTCTTTTTATTTTTTGCGCTGACTGCACAATTCCAGAATACATAACGAAGACGAACAATGTTTTTAGGACTTACGCCTTTGTCATTCCGGAATGACAAAGGCGTAAGTCCTACTACTATTATAATCCTATAGTCATGGTCTCCTCTTCAAAAAACCGCCGCCCTGCCGATCACTGCCCCCTTGATGATGCCCTCTCGGCGGACGAGGGGATTGTTCCACAAATCCATCAGGACGAGGAAGCAACGCTCTCATTGAAAGATTAACTCTGCCCAAATTATCAATCTCCTTTACCTTTACCTTTACTTTATCTCCAAGATTGAGCACATCCCCAGGCCTATTAATTCTCTGCCAAGCAATTTCACTCACATGCACCAGGCCATCTTTATTTGGCAATATCTGAACAAAAACTCCAAAATCTTCCAACCGAACCACTGTTCCTTCATAAATTTCTCCTGGTTCAACTTCTTTTGTCAAATCCTGAACCATTTTGACCGCCCGCCGCATGCCATCGGCATCGGTTGAAGTAATCATCACCCGTCCGTCTTGTTCAATATCAATCTGCACGCCAGTCTCATCAATAATCTTGTTGATAATTTTCCCGCCCGGACCAATGACATCGCGGATTTTGTCTGGATCAATCATAATCGTCTCAATCCGCGGAGCATAAGGAGAAAGTTCAGCTCGCGGTTCAGAAATTACTTTGGCCATGCTATCCAAAATCTGCGACAGGCCTTCACGCGCCTGTTTTACCGCAGTCTCCACAATATCCCAAGTCAAACCTTTGGTCTTGGTATCCATCTGCACTGCGGTTATGCCATCGCGAGTTCCGGCAATCTTAAAATCCATTCCCCCCGGGCCATCTTCCACATCCTGCAGGTCAGTCAAAACTTTCCACTTATTTTCATTTGATGCCAAACCCATCGCGATGCCGGCAACCGGTTTTTTGATAGGCACGCCGGCAGCCATAAGCGACAGCGCTGAGCCGCAAGCAGAGGCCATGGAGCTGGATCCATTTGAACCCAAAATTTCTGAAACTACGCGAATAGCGTAAGGAAAATCTTCTTGTGATGGTAAAACTGGTTCAAGCGCGCGTTCAGCCAGAGCGCCGTGTCCAATGGCCCGGCGCGATGGTCCGCGCATAAAACCAGCCTCGCCATAAGTAAAGGGCGCGTCAAAATAATGATGCATATAACGTTTGGTTCCTTCTTCTTCCATCGTATCCAGGGTTTGTACATCTCCCGGCGCTCCCAAAGTTACAACCGACAACACTTGGGTGTCGCCCCGCATAAACATGCCGGATCCATGCACTCGCGGAATACAATCTATTTCCACATTCAACTCCCGAATATCAGTCAAAGCCCGGCCGTCCAGGCGCTGGTCTTTTTCTAAAATCCGTTTAGCGGCTGCTTCAGCCGCATATTCTTTCACATTATTAAGCCCGGCCTGATGCGCCTCCTCTGCGAAACCTTGCGCTGTCAAATATTCGGCGGCTGCCTTTTTAATTTTTTTTACCATTTCATCACGCTCTTTACGTCCGACTTTTACGGAATCAAACATCATCTCACCCGCTTTTTCAAGCACAAATTGGCGGGTGGTTTGCCGTATTTTTTCTTCCACATTGTCATCAATCCCTTTCAAATCATCCGCCACCGGCGTCATATTCTTTTGCGCTCCAATTTCCTTTTGAATTTTAGACACCAAATCCAGCGCTGGCTTTAGCTGGCTACACCCCCACTTCATCGCGTCAATCAACTCCGCTTCCGGTATTTCTTTTGCCCCAGCCTCCACCATTACTAGCCGATCCGGCGTGCCGGCAACTACCAAATCCAAAATGCCTTCTTCTGCCTCGGACAGTGTGGCGTTGAGAATTAAATTACCATCCTTTTTGCCTATCCGCGCGCAAGCGATCGGCCCGTCCCAGACAATTGGCGAAATGGCAAGCGCCACGCTCGCGCCCACAAATGCTGGAATAGCGGCATCATTTTGTCCGTCAACAGACAAGGCCGTCACCACCACATGAACATCATTACGCGCTTGATCATTAAAGAGAGGCCTAATGGCCCGGTCTACCATACGGCCGACTAAAACCGATTCATCGCTGGGTCTGCCTTCTCGCTTGATAAAACGAGAACCTTTGATCTTCCCGGCGGCATACAATTTTTCCTGAAAATCAACTGCCAAAGGAAAATAATCTATTTCTTCCCGCGCTTCATCGCTTTGGACAACAGTGGCGAGAATCATCGTATCGCCATACCTGACAGTGCAAGAACCGTTTGCCTGCAATGCAAATTTGCCGACTTCAACAGTCAGCGTGCGTCCGCCCCATTCGGCAGACCAACTTTTCACATTTAACATATATATGTTTTGTTTGTGAGAAGATGATCCAGATGAGATAGATCTGCATAGCGCCTTGAATCCTGCGCGATTCATCAGCATGAGACCTAGATTCTTCCAGACCAACTCTCGTGAATAAATGACTAACTTTTTAAATTACGAGGACCTACGCATTTGCGGAATAGCGGATTGAGTCCCGATTCGCATCGGGACGAAATCCGCACTGTCCGAGCGCGAAATTCGTCCGCCGAACCGCGGACTCATTTCGCTACTCCACATAAAATAATCAAACGCGTAAGTCATGATTACTTTAAATTTACTTCCATCATTATTCCCTATTTCTAATTTCCAATTTCCAATTTCTAATTTCCAATTTCTAATTTCTAATTTCCAATTTCCAATCATTATCTCTGTTGCAATCGCCGTCTATCAACAATCAAAAACTTTTCTTTCTCTGAACTCAAATCAATATAGTTATCAGCTTCTTCTATCAATCTAGCTGAAGTGGTTCCGCCAAACGCAACAACTTCAACTTGCTTGCCGCTGCTTTTTTGCAAATATTCAACCAATGGCAGATAGTCTCCATCGCCAGAAACCAATACAATCGCATCTAAACTTGGAGCCAGCCTAATCGCGTCAACAGTCAGGCCGACATCCCAATCAGCTTTCTTGAAGCCGGTATTAAATACTTGGAGATTCTTCTCGCGCGTCTCAATCCCCAAATTATAAAGCGCTTCAAAAAAAGGCTGCTCTTCTTTCGATTCGGTGCGAACAACATAAGCAATAGCGCGAATCAATTTTCTTCCGGCCACTGCTTCTTTTACAATATTGCCAAAATCAACTTTTTTGCCATGGAGATTCTTGGCGCTATAATACAAATTCTGCACATCTATAAACACCCCTACGCGCTGTTCGGGGTGTTTGAGCGGATTTGATTTATTCATTGTCTTTGTCTTTGTCTTTTGGGCTGATATTGTCATCATCGTTTTCATTATTATTATCTTCCAAATCAACAGCTGTTGGTCTTTTCAACAGCTTCGCTTGTTTTAATTTAAGTTTTTGTATAAGTTCCTCATAAGATTTCGCGTTTTCTTTTTTTAGATAACGCAACAATCTGCGGCGTTCTCCCACTTTGCGGAGTAATCCGCGGCGGGAAGAGTGATCTTTGTGATGAATCTTGAGATGCCCGCTCAACTCTTCAATCTCTGAAGTCAAAATGGCGATCTGCACCTCGCTTGAACCAGTATCATCACTGTGAGTCTGATACTTTTTTATGATATTCTGCTTTTTTTTCTTTGAAAGCATACATTGCATATTACCGGCCGATAGCAAGTCTGTTGATAAACCGACTATGGTCAGACCAGCCAAAGGCTGGATTTATTAATCAGGAAGAGTATATCAGATGATAAAAATAATGTCAAGAATACCGAATCATTATTTCCTTTTTTGCTTCTCCTCGCATATAGTTAAGTCTAAGTTAATAAATAAACATCGCGTCTCCAAAACTATAAAATCTATAATTTTGAGAAACGGCCTCTTGGTAACATTGTAGCACAAACCGCCTATTGCCGGCAAGCGCGCTTACTAACATCAAAAGGGTTGATTTTGGGAGGTGAAAATTGGTGATTAACGCATCAACAATTTGAAAATTGAAACCCGGGCGGATAAAAATATCTATTTCTCCAGTATAACTCTGTAATTTGTAATTTGTAACTGGTAATTTTCCTAATTTCAAATTTCTAATTTCAAATTTCCTATCTTCATTTATTTCAACTTTATCTCTACTTATTATTTCATTGTTACATTGTTCCATTGTTAGATTGTTAGACAATCGGCCAACCCCTTTCCTCTTTCCTCTTTCCTCTTTCCCCAAAGCCGCGATTCCTTCCAATGTCCTCACCGTCGTCGTTCCCACCGCCACCACTCGTCTCCCCTCGCTCTTTGCCCGATTGATCTTCTCCGCGTTTTCTTCGGTCAATTCAACCCACTCGCTATGCATCACATGATCCTCTAATCTTTCGGACTTAACCGGCAAAAATGTTCCCAAACCGACATGCAAAGTTACTTCGGCAAACTCAACTCCTTTTTTCTTTAACTTCTCAATCAACTCTGGAGTAAAATGGAATCCGGCGGTCGGCGCCGCGACTGATCCTTCTCTATCATCACGCGCGTAAACCGTTTGGTAACTCTCAAGTTTAAGATTTTTATCTCCTTTAATATATGGGGGCACAGGGACAACGCCATACTTGTTCGCTTTTTTTCTGACCGTTTCTTCATCATCCGGAAATTGCACCAAAATACTTCCGTCCGGTTCTTTTATTACCACCTCGCAATAAAACACCTCGTCCAACTCCCTCCCCTTTTTAAGGGGAGGGCGGGGGTAGGGTTGTTCGCCATCTCCAAATACCACCCTCATCCCGGGCTTGACGTGCTTGCCAGGCCTTGCCAATACTTTCCATACGCCCGGATTTCCCATCGGCCGCACGAGCAATACTTCTACCGGTTTATCCTCGCCGCGCAAAACTCGTCCATCATTCGAAACCAACGACCCAAACAAACGCGCTTTGAAAACCTTTGAATTATTCCACACCAACAAATCGCCCTTATCCAAATAATCAACAATATTATAAAAATGACAGTGTTCAATCGCCTCTTTCCTCTTTCCCCTTTCCGCCTTTCCTCTATCAACAATCATCAGCCGCGAATGGTCGCGCAGACGCGTTGGTTTTTGGGCAATAAGCTCTGCTGGAAGGTGGTAATTAAAATCAGCGGTTTTCATATCCCCTCCGTGCTGGAAGCCGTGCTTGACGCGGTCTCAAACGTCAGAAGATTCCTCGGCCACCAAGTAGAATGCGCGATGCGGATAAAATGCTCTGGCGTCAGATTTTGCGCCGTAACCATTGGCGCTCCCACAGCTTCAATCCCGATATCCATTTCTTCAAACCGGGTATTGTCAATGGCGAGTGATCCGCGATCAAGGGCAATGCCTTTCACGGTCCGGCTGACGGTTTTGGGAACGCTCCACCGAATCAGCGAGTTTTTGATCGCCATATCCGATTGATGCAGCTGGATCATGGCATTAGAACGGTAAGCGTCTTCAAACGTAACCTGATCAAGAAAAACCGTAGCTTGATCGGCCCAGAGCATCGCGCTGTCGTTTAGAGGCAGATCCCCGCGATTGCCGTTTTTCAGCCTGGTGTAAGCAAGGTCAACAGTTCCGCCCGGACGGACCACCAACGACCCCCACCAAGCATAGCCTGATCCATTTACGATAGTAACTGGGGCGTTGGCCGCGCCGCGGCTTTTGAACGTCCCTCTAACTTCGATGTTCATATGCCCGGCTATTCGCAAAACGACTCCGGGGTCAAGAGTAAGAGTTGAACCGGACGGAACAGTAATTCCGCTGAAGCGATATGGATAAGGGCCGGCAAGAGTGGTGGATGAAGCAAAGGTCGTGTTAATTAATGAGAGCTGATCCGCGGCATTGCCCTCCAACAACAGCCCTGTAAATGAGGGCGCGACCTCGTGCGAATAAAGCGGACCGTCAGGGTTCATCAAATTTTTGAACTGGACATTATTTAAGTCAGCGGAAAGAAAACCGGCTCGGCCGGCGCTATCCAGCCCAACCCCGAGCCAGCCGCCGAGAATTTGCACGCGGGAAAGAGCCAATGCGGATCGATTCCCGTCCGAAATATCGGCCCAGATAACCGCATTGTACTCTTTATCCCGGGTGTGTTGGTAATTGTTTTCAAACACCGTGTCTTCAATCACGGCCGTGCTGCCGACAATTCTAATTACTTGAGCAATCTCGCGCATGCCGTAAACCCAGCCTGTGCCTTTTTCAAAAAAATATCCTCCATAGCGGAAGCGAGTATTTTTGATCTCGGCTCGACCTCCGTTTTTAATCTCAATGCGCGACCAGTCGCCCGCGGCCGGCGTGGATGACGGCGAATAAACCGACATGCCGGAGAGCGGGAGTCCAAAACCAAAAGCGCGCGCCGAGGTAAAAACAACCGGTTCCTCGGCCGTGCCATTGATCTTGAGCAGACCTAGCACTTTAAGCGCGGACGAGCGATCAATGCCGATAATCGTAACGCCGGGATCAATCTCCAGCGTCATCCCGTTGGGAATTTCAGTAATGTAGTCAAGAATATACGGGCTCTGCTCTTTGGTCAGCCGCAGGGTGTTGGCAGAAGAAAACCAATCGCTATAATAAAAGGAAAGAACGCGCAACAGCGTAAAGCCGCGGTTCGCGCGCCCGGGACTGCCGTAAAGTTCGCCGCAATTGTTGGTGCGGCCAAAAGGAGTGAGACGATCCGCTGTTTCCCAATTTGATCGGAAAGAACCGGGAAGCGACGGATCTTTTCTGGCCATAGGTTGGCGCCGAGCGCCATCTCCGCCAGCATCGGTCCGGCCAGCCGACCAGCCAGAGATAAATGAAACTTCGTCAACCGTCTCTCCTTGAGAATTGACTAAAGCAAAGCGAGCGCCGGCATCAGGGATGTCCAATGACTCAGTGGTAAGATTGATTGGCAAACCAGTTAGCGCGTCCTTTCGGGCAAAACGACGGACTAAAAGATAATAACCGTCTGGTTCAATCACGCCAGAAAGCGAAATTGACGCGTTGCCGACAAAAAGACGCCAGCCTGAAAGATCAACCAGCGCGGCTGTATTGTTTTTGAGTTCAATCCATTCATGCTTGGCGCATTCTCCGCCGCCGGTCCCCATCCAGGCGGCCTCATTGATGACAACATTTTTTCGCCAGTCGGAAATGATCTCATGACGATTGCCGGAGCTGTCGCTCCACACCGAAACATTGCCGGCCGCGTCAATCGCCCGGGCGCGAAACCGGTAACGTTTGAGGCGCAAGGCCGCGAACGAATGGCGGGTGGAGGTGGCGCGAGATAGAAGAGGAAAAAATGTTTCAACAGACGAAGCCAACAATCGCGTTCCGCGTTTTTCCGCACCATGCCACGCGCCAAGGCCGGCCAATGAACCCTCGCCATCCTCCATTGCCATTTCCAGATCATATCCCAAAATGCCGCTGCCGCTGTCTGTACTCTCCCAGGCGACGTCAATCGTAGGAGTGGCCGAAGTAAAATCGGTTTGCGTAAGCGCGAGGCTTGGCGCGGCGGGCGGAATAGTGTCAAGAAAAATTTCCAAACTTGTCGTCGCGGTTGATCGCCCCGCCGCGCTTTGTCCGCTGACTTCAAAACGATTGGCCCCTTCAATCAACGATACCGCTGTCTCCCAAACAGTAGACGAGGAAAAAACAGCCGCCGCCTCTGCTCCGTTCACCCAGATTGCGGTTACTGTCTCATTCTTTGTTCCGGCGATAGTCGTGATCGGCGTGTTAACGTAAATCAATGAAGAAGACGGACTGGTCAGCGCAATGACTGGCGGTTCGGCGTTAATTGTTGGCTGTTCATTAATCATTGATCTTTGGTCACTCTCCGTTGTCCCTGATGATGAACCACCGCCCGACCCAGAGCCCCCGGCCGGCCCGCTGAACAAAATGAAAATCGGTTCAACCGCGCGATTGACCATATCTTTAATCTCTCCGCCCAGCTGGCGCGCTTCTTCGCCCACACGGCGGACCATTTCTCGAGCCTGATCCGTGAGCGATGGCGGCGCAACGGCCTGCGGCGGCGCAGTGGTTGCTGGGGTCAACGAAGAGGATAACACATCCGTAACCACAATCGTCAAAACAAAAAACGCGCTCCCGACTTGAACAAATTGTCTGTCCGCTTGCCGGACGATCTGCAACCTGAAAGTATAGCTCCCGGGCGTCGGCGGCAAGGCGATCCGCGCCGAAAACGTTCCCGCGCCACCCGGCGCGACGCTAGTTTGATCAAGTTTCGCCGGACGCAGAGCAGTCAGCCAGCTCGCATGCCGATAAACCTGATTCGCCGCTTCTCCGCCCACGACATTGACCGAAATTTCCTCCGGCGTCCATGGTGTCGTACCGGTATTTTTCGCGCGCAAAACAATCGACATTTCCACGGCCCCGCGCGCGACGGTTACGGTTTCTCCCGAATTCAAAATCTGCGCGTCATACCTCGTGGACGGTGGAGTTAATTCTTCTCTTGGCTGTTCTATGGGCTGTTCCGCTTGCCCCAAGTTCATCTCGGACACCTGCCCGCTGCCCACCACGGTCTCGGCCTCTGTCCCCGCTTCCTGCGAACCAAAAAAACGGCCCCAGATTGAAGCAACGAACCCATAAAAACGGGAGAACAGAGATTGAGACCTGGATTCAGATTGAGAAACAACGGATGTCTCCGGTTCGCCAACCACCAGATCTTTATTAAGTTCAATAAATTTGGAAGGAGCGTAACGATGGGGCGCGGAACCGTCGGTGCCGGAGTAGCCAGTACCAGCGCCGGCGGTGTTTTGCAGGTCAGCGTCATATCCTTCTTGTTTTTTGATTTCAAGGTGGAGGTGATCACCCCACAAACAGCGCATATCACCAACATTTCCTATAACTTGTGATTTCTCCACATTATCACCTTCCTTTATCTTAATACTACCCAAATGACCATATTGAGAATAAACAATTTTAACTTTATTATTTTCGTCATCATTTCCTATGTTAAAATATACATTTTTATCATCAGGTATTTTGTGTTCAACAATTACCACCTTTCCCCAACCATGAGTAGACTTTACTTTCTCATTATATTCTTCCTTAGTAATTTCTCCATTTTTATATGCATCTTGATCCCTGCCTGTACACAACGGCCAATCATACACTTTTACCACTCGACCATTGGCTATGGCATATATATTTTCTCCTCTATCTAAACTGTAATCTTCTCCCATATGGCCTTTATACCACCGTTTTGCAGTATTACTATACCAACTATTACCCAATCCATTTGTCATGCTGCTCTTACTTTGTGTAACACCACTATCCCCATAAACAAAACCGCTTATTGTTACCGCGATTACCGAGATGGCAAAAAAAATAACTGACGTAATTATCATCAAATACAAAAAAGAAAATAATCGACCTCCATAATTCATACTATTTCAATCTAATGCCCGATTTTACCCGTTCGAGTAACTCCAAAGAATAGCTAGTTAAATGAAATACACGAGAATCACCATTAAATAGCAGATAATAACTGTATTGACCTGGTACTGGACCATCTTGTAACTGAGTTAATGCATATTTATAATCCGTTTCTGATGCTTTTTTAATTAACCTTTCTTCAGTAGGCGAAACCTCATTTCCACGATCCAATAATCTATCAATGTACTCAAAATAATCTTCATCATTATTTTTTTCAAAAATCAATAAAGTAACACCTCCACTTCCTTCGATATTTATACCAAAACCATCCAACCCATAGTCACCCCTATCAATCCTAAATTCTGATCTTAAATCACCTAAATTAATTTCAATATTATTAAATAAATCCTCTATAATAGTATCTCCGTGCTCCTCCACCACCTCCACCCCCTCCGGCAACTGATTATGATTTGCTGAAAACTGATCCGTTGCGGGCGCGACGACACCCGGGTTTTTGGAAACGCGATAAAAATACCCCCCGACCACGGCGGCGACAACGAGGAAGATAATCCAGGCGATGAACGAAACGCGATTTTTGGACATAAAATAAGGTTAGAGTGAATAATGAAGTACATTATACCAAAAAATCGCCAGCATGGCGATTTCAATGATGAAATAAACTATTTAATTTCAACACAACTCTTGAACATACTTTATTACTGCCGGCGGCAAGACATCTAAATTTTCTAAAATCTCTTTTTTCAAACTCTTGATATCCTCCCCATTAAGTTCTCTTAACTTTTCAAATTCAGTTACATCATGTTTGTCTGAGCCAGCCAAATGAGTTGCGCAGAAATCGGTGTGAATAAAAAAATTCCTTTTTAGGAATTCTTCTATTTAGATCTGGAATCAATACATCGCGCCACCGGTAAATAACCCTGTCAAATATTTGATAATCGGTGAAATCCACTGAAAACCCACAAATATGAAGAGTAATAAAATTACCCATCCATACTGTTGGAGTTGCGCTTTTACCTGCGACATAGAATCCGGCAGCAGCGCAAACAAGAGTTTGGATCCATCAAGCGGGGGAATCGGCGCCAAATTAAAAATTGCGAGCATTACATTTGCGTATACTATAATAAAAAGAAAAATACTTAGATTTGAAACAGGTAAAAACCGCAGGACAAGCCCAAAGATGAATGCCAACACCAAATTTGACGCTGGCCCGGCTATTGCCACCCACACCGGACCCCATTTTTGATCTTTTAGATTATAGGGATTGTATGGCACCGGTTTTGCATAGGCAAACAACATGCCGGTGGGGATCATAATAAGCGGCAAAATAATTGATCCGAATAAATCAACGTGCGCGATCGGGTTCAAGGTCAATCTGCCTGCATAGCGCGCGGTCGGATCGCCCAGCTGATCGGCCATCCACCCATGAGAATATTCATGTATAATAGCGGAAAAAATGATCACAATGACGAAAAAAATCGTAAAAGAAATATCCATAGAAAGAAAAAGACAGTTTAATGGTTTATTAGTAACACGCCCTTGACAGCTGTAAAAAATAACAGTATAATCCTCCCGTCAAAGAATGAACTGTAGTATAGTAGAAAACAGTTAAATTTTCAAGGGGGCGCCCATTAATAATCCAATAATCCATTAAATGAGTATATGTCTAGAAGATGCGAAGTATGCGGCCGAGGCCCGACAAAAGGAGCCAGCCGCAGCCATTCAAAAATTAAAACACTCAAACGCCAATATATTAATCTGCAAAAGGTTGGCAAAAAAAAGGTTTGTACCAAATGCATTCGTACGACAACCAAGCAAACAAAAGCAACGACATAAAATTTGATCCGGTAAAACATCAAAGACGCCTTCAGCGGGTGTCTTTTTTGTAGAACCAGTACATTTTGGAAACAAAAATATGCCTGATTAATTCTCCAAATATCTAACTTTGTCGGGGTGACCCGACTCGAACGGGCGACCTCATGCACCCCATGCATGCGTTCTAGCCAACTGAACTACACCCCGATCTGATTGTCTATTCTGTATCCATTCTTTTGACTTCTCAAAATACATCCGTAAAACATATGCACCCCATGGTCGCCTCAAGCGACCGCTAACCAACGGCGCTATAGCCCGATAGAAAATAGAGTATAACAAGCATTAAAATAAAAAACAACCCCGCAAAAACGGGATTATTTTGACCCCAACGAACGGCAGTACAGAACAATATCCCTATTTAATAAGTGGATAACCGCAGTTACGGTCCACGGACCGGAACGATATAAGTAGTCCAAAAGATACTGTTGTAGAATATGATCGTACTGCCTAATGTCAGGATCAATGGTATTATAGAATAACAAAAAACCAATGTCAAATCTAATTTCTCTTTTGTGGCGGAACGTCTCTAGGGTTTATTGGCCCCCATTTTATTTTCTTCTGTCCGGGTAATGGCGGTAAATTTTCGGAAGGTGGCGGGGGCATCTTGGGTACCGATTCCGGGACAGAGTCAGGCATCCTAATCTCTAGTTGCGGCAAATCATAAATAGTTATCGGCCAATCTTCGGGTCCGCTGTTTCCGTGTTCGCTTTTTTCATCTATCGGCTCTCCGTTTCTATAATTTCTGTCGCCTCCTCGACCACCATTTCCGTCTATCATTCTCCATTCAACTTCTCCCATACTTTTAATATTTAAAATCACTAAAAAAGTCAAATAAATTTATCCACACCAGTTTAACTCAATCTCTCGTAAGAATATATCTCCGCCTTTTTGCCAAACCAATGCTTGATCTCATGCTCCGCTTCTTGGGGCGTTTCCGAGGCGTGGACAATGTTCATTACCGCCCGCTTCTCCGAATTGGCCACTGCCGGAGAATCATTGGAGTAATCTCCGCGAATCGTACCCATATCTGCCTGATAAGGCATAGTCGCCCCGGCAATCTTTCTTACCATATCCACCGCGTGCACGCCTTCTACCGCCATTTTAACCAAAGGCGCCGAAGTCATGTAATCCACGAGCCACTGGCGCACCATTTTACCGAGTTCCAAATCATTATCCGTTCCCAGCTGTTTGACGGCGTCAATGCCATATTTTTCATAAGTCGCCAGAGTCTTTTGCCCCAACCGGCGAATCCATATTTCATCTTTCGGATAATGGTTGTCAATTTGTTCAAACGTGGGCTGAAACATCTGAAGCGCGACAATTTTAAGTTCGCGCTGTTCAAACCGGCGAATCACCTCGCCGATTAAACCTTTTTTAACGCCGTCAGGCTTGATCATTACATAGGTTTTCTCTTTTTTGAAATCCATATTTGCGTAGTTTAAAAAATAATGTTAGGCGTATTATAGCGCTGCGCGGCAAGAAAGTCAAACACGATTATTGTTACATTGTTAAATTGTTACATTGCTACATGGCTACATTGTTTGTCTAAAACTTTAATTTTGCGTTAGTAAAAGCAATGAGGCCATTAACTTCTTTGGGGAGTTTGTTTAATTCTCCCATAATATGGTCGTACTGTTTTTGACTAATCAACCCGCGTACCTTTGCTTTCAATGTCCAATCACAGCATTCTTTAACTGAACCGTAAGTATAACGATAAAATTTTATCTTATCTTTTTTACTGTATCTGCCAAAACCTTCGGCAATGTTCGCAGAATTGGAATCAACCGCTCTTACCCACTGTTTGCCGATCGTATCTTTGGCAAAAAAATCCCACTTTATTACAATATCCCAAACATAATTAGACAAATGAAAAGCCATCTTATACGCGCCAATATCATTGAGTTGAAGATATTTTTGCTCTGACATAAAAAACAATTTAACAATTTAGCAATGTAACAATTTAGCAATAATCAAAGCTCTTCAATCCCCTTCAAAAAACTTCTTCTTGGCTTGTCGCCATCCAACGGTTCATACCTAACTCCTTCGTCATTATTATCCAAATCAAACACATTACTCTCTCCGCCAAACCCGCTCTCGCTCACCAAATCTCTGTTAATTTCTTCTAAAAACATGCTCGGCCCCTGCGAGAAACTGGAATAACCGCCGGACAAGGGATAGGTGAGATAGAGATATTTTTTCGCCCGCGTCAGGGCCACGTAAAACAACCTCCGCTCTTCTTCTATTCCGTCTAATTCTTTTATCGCCCGCTCGTTGGGAAACTGACCGGCGGATAAATTTAAAATAAAAACCGCTTCCCATTCCAGCCCTTTGGCCTGATGAACCGTGGAGAGAATTATTTTTTCATTGTCCGACAGAGGCGAGGCGTGCCTCGCCTCTACGGACTCGCGGCCATAATTCTCCTGCATCGTGGCTTCGGCGAGAAACGCGGACAGATCCGACTGGCGCTCGGCAAAAAATGCTAACTGTTCCAAATCCTGCAACCGCTCGCGATAATCCTGATATTCGTATTCCAGATATTCGGCGTATTTTGATTCCAACACCGCGCGAATCAATTCCGCCGGCGCGCCATTGGTTTTGAACATGGTTTCGTAAATCTGCAAAAAATCATTCCACCCGACCTGGGCGCGGGGCGGCAAATCAATCGCCACCCCCTCTCCTTTTAGGAGAGGGGTCAGGGGGTGAGGTGTCGGACTACCACCAACCGAACGAACCGCGTCTATAATCCTCTCCGCCGTCGCCGCCCCAATCCCCTGTTGCATATTCAACACCCGCCCCCACGCGATCGCGTCGTTTTTGTTGTTAAAAATCCGCAAATACGCCAAAACATCTTTGATGTGCGCCCGTTCAAAAAATCTGATCCCGCCGCGATAGTCATACGCGATGCCCCGCTTGGTCAATTCCATTTCCAAGGCCTGCGAATGAAAAGCGGCGCGGAACAAAACTGACATTTCTTTCAGATGCACACCTTCGTCGCGCAATTCCAAAATTCTTTCGGCAATAAACTCGGCCTCTTCATTTTGATCCGCGAACGAACGCACTTCCGGTTTGGTAAATCTCTCTTTCATGCTTTTCAGATTTTTATCGTACTGCTTTACATTGTTGGAAATAACATCATTGGCCAAATTTAAAATATCCGGCGTTGATCGGTAATTTGTTTCTAATCGAAAAATTTTAGCTCCCGGATATTCTTTTTCAAACGCTAAAATATTCTGAATATCGGCCGCGCGAAACGAATAAATGCTCTGGGCATCGTCGCCAACCACCAAAATATTTTTATGTTTAGAAGCCAGCAAGCGAATAATTGACGCCTGCACCCGATTAGTATCCTGATATTCGTCAACCAGAATATATTGAAACTGATCCGCCGCTTTAGTTCGGACTTTTTCCGACTTGGCCAAAAGCAAATGCAGATTAACGAGCAGGTCGTCAAAATCCATCACATTGCCCGCGCGCTTGCGCTCGTCATAGTCCTTGGCAATCCGGCCAATGGTTTCGCCAATGTCTAACCAATTCGGATATTTCAATTCCAATACCGCCTCAATCGTCTCCTCGGCATTGCGCGCGTAACTGACAATGGACTGAATCACGCCAGCCGAAGGAAATCGCCGCTGTTTCCGGTCAATTCCTTCTTGTTTCAAACACAATTTAATCAAATCCAGACTGTCAGCGCTGTCCAAAACGGAAAAATTATTTTTGTATTGCAAAAACGGCGCGTATTTTTTTAATATCCGGTACGCGATGTGATGAAACGTGCCGGACCAGGGCAGTAGAGGCGCAAAATCTTGCGCCTCTACTGCCCTGGCCAATCGCCCCACCCGTTCAATCATCTCTCGCGCCGCTTTATTGGTGAACGTTACCAGCAAGATATTTTTTGGATCAACGCCTTTTTCAATCAAATATGCCACGCGGTAAGTGATGGCGCGCGTCTTGCCCGACCCGGCGCCGGCCAAAACTAAACACGGGCCGGCGGCGTTTTGGACGACGTTCAATTGTTCGGGGTTGAGTTCTTTGTGATAGTCAATCATATTCTCACAATGTCATTCCGAGCGTAATGACAGCCACGAACAGTGTAACAAAAAAATACCTTTTGTAAAAGCATAAGCCGCACTCGTCATGAATGCGGCTTAAGAATTGCGGGGCCCTGGCCAGGGCTTGCGCGATCGTTCCATGGAAAATTTTCCCTCCCTGGGAATCCCGCCTCTTGCGGGAAAAAGAACGAAATCAGTCCCACCACTCCCACCAGTACCTCTGCTTGGGCAAGCCGAAATGGTTGCAGAGCGGCCGCTCTGCCGCCGGGGATTCCTTCCGTTTCCCCGGGCTGTTCTTCTTGTCTGCTTCCGAGCTACCCTGATGCGACCTCTTGTCTTTCGCTTTTTTCATATCGTCCTCTCTGGGTGAAAACCTGGGTGAAGACCTTGATAAACAGAAAGAGCTTTCCAACCAAGGAAAACTCTTATGAAGATCTTTCTATTGTGATGACAAACACGCTGAATGAAATCATCACTTTTTAAGTGAAAGATCTTCATAGGAATTTTCCTATGGTCAGCGCGTTTGTTCAGCGTGTTTATCCCGTTAAACGGGACTTGTTATAAAAAGAAAAACCACCGCAAATGTGGGCGGTGGCTTGATTTTTTTCTGGATTACCTTGCGTCTATCCAACAGCAAAATCAACCACCGAATGGCGGAGGATAATAAGCGCCAAGATAATTGACTTTCTAAAACGAAAATACATAATCTGTCTGTTTTTATCATTATCACCTTCCGAACAAAATATGTCAAGGGGACTGTGGATAAACAACCACCCACTATTATTCCAGAACCAAAACCACTCTCCTGCCGTTCTTCACGTCCCCGCTGTTCCAATCATGAATCGCGTTCATCAAAACATCGTACTTGTACCTGAAATCCGCGCCAAACTGCGTACCCGGATCGTTGGTAATGAATTCATCTTCATCATAACCCTTGATAATCAAAGCGTGATAAACCGGCCCGCCATTTCTAAAATGCGGATTGGGCAAAACCTTGCCATCGGCCACCGCCAAAACCGGCTGTCCGTTTGCCAGGTAATTTTTAATCTGCTCCACCGTGGGGTCAGCAATTATTTCAGATTTCAGATTTAAAATTTCGGATTTTTCCAAAATATAACTGTCAACTAGTTTTTTAACGTTTTCCATAGAAATACTTGGACCCAAACCCTGCTCTTTTTCCCAAGCAACCATTTTCAGCAATTCATCCTTTGCCGACAATGGACTTAAACCGTAACTTTTGTAATAAGCGTCTAACATTAAAACCGCGGCCTCCTCGCACGCATCCTGCCACGGCTCTTCCCAATTTTTTTCCGGCGCTTGGGAGGTAAATGGCACGGCTAAGTTCATTTGTGCCGGCAAGGTCTCGTCGGCAATTTCACCTAACCCTTTGACACCAACCCTTTCCCTATTTTGATTATCCTGCTTTATTTCCAAAATAGACAACTGCGGTATCTGTGTATTATAAATCTGCGGTTCATTCCTTGACCAAACGAAAACTGTCCCAGATACAAAAAAAACAAATAATCCTAAACAAATTAAATTAAATTTTTTATAATCCATATTCTCAAATTTGAAATCAACGCTCTCTCTCTGCATTCCATTTTACCTTGACTTGAAATTTTAAGCAAAACACGCTACACTGGCGGCAAATAACAAATAACAAAATGTTTTTTGATATAACCCACAAATCATCCGACTGTCTCGCTCGTACTGGCATCATCCACACCGCGCACGGCGATATTGAGACGCCGGTTTTTATGCCGGTCGGCACGCAAGCGACAGTGAAAGCGCTGGATTCGGATGACCTCAAAAATCTTGACGCGCCAGTCATTCTCGCGAATACTTATCATTTGCACTTGCGGCCGGGCGAAAATTTAATTGCCGAACTTGGCGGACTGCATAAATTTATGAATTGGGACCGGCCGATTCTTACTGACTCCGGCGGTTTTCAAGTATTTTCACTCCAACACAAAAACATAACAACACCACAACACAACAACAATCAAAAATCTGAAATCATAAATCTGTCCCGCCGCAGCGGGACCCCGCTCGCTGCGGGGAAATCTGAAAGTGAAAGTGAACACAGCAATCTTGTAAAAATAGACAACGACGGCGTCACCTTTCACTCCCACATCGACGGCTCCACTCACCGCTTCACCCCCGAATCCGCCATAGAAATTCAACACCAACTTGGCGCGGACATTATCATGGCCTTTGACGAATGTACGCCGGATAATGTTTCAGAAGCAAAAGCCCGCGAGGCAATGGAACGGACGCATCAGTGGGCAGATCGTTCACTCACTTATCACCAACAAAATCTTAAATCTTCAATCTTCAATCTTCAATCACTCTTCGGCATCATCCAAGGCGCCAACTATCAAAAGCTTCGTGAAGAGTCTGCCCGCTTCATCTCCTCGCTAAACTTTGACGGCATCGCCATCGGCGGCGAATCAGTCGGGTTTAATATGGAGGCGACTAAACAAATTCTGGACTGGGTGAACCCGATTATTCCGGAAGATAAACCCCATTACACCATGGGCGTGGGACATTCGCCGTTGGATTTATTTGCCGTCGTGGAGCGCGGCGTGGATATGTTTGACTGCGTCTCGCCAACGAGGATGGCAAGAAACGGCGCGCTCTTTGTCCATCCAACGGTATCAAAAAAACACCGGATTGACATTACCAAATCAGAATTTAAAAAAGACGAACAGCCGATTGATCCGTCCTGCTCTTGTTCAACTTGTAAAAAATATTCCCGCGCCTATCTGAACCATCTTTTTAGCGCCAAAGAACTACTCGCTTACCGCTTGGCAACGATTCATAATGTGCATTTCTTTTTGGATTTGATGCGAGAGATTAGAAAAGCGATTAAAGAAGATAGTTTTTTGGAATTGAAGAGAAGCTGGGAATGATGGCTGGCGGTAGTCCGACAAGTAATCCTTCTGTTTATTAGCGCTGGCGGTAGCCCGACAACTCTATCTCTGTCTCTTTCCCTTATGAAGGGAAAGAGAACCCGTTAAGTAAGTTTAACTCTAATCCAATCGTAAGCCCCTTTCCCTTCGTACTTGTCCCGTCGGATACGGGAAGGGAAAGGGGTTGGGGATAGGGTTGTCGGACTACCACCGTCCCGGTAGACAGAAGATAGATTATCTGGCCGCCACTCCTTATTATCCACAACCCAACCTTGTAATCTCTCCCTCTCTTTGCTAACATTCACTCCACTGGAGGTCCCACATGATAACAGCTTATCGGTGGGAGAGGTGGGGAGCAATCGGATGGATGTTGATTCCTCCGGATCCTTCTGATCATGAAGGGTCGCTGGTTTCAAACCGCCGACAATCCCCACCGCGGAACCGCCTCCGCTCTCATCATGATGACGTAGCCGGCCTCACTCCCGCCGCAAGGGAGAAGAGAGGCACCGGGGCCTGGACCCGGTAGGCAACACTCCGAGAGCGGAGACAGGGTAGGTGGGTGCCCTTTTTCATCCACCAGAGCGCGACCACACTGACCATAACATCACGTGGTCGCGCTCTCTCCTCAAATTCAATTCCACTCTTCGCGAAGAGTGGAATTTTGTTTTCTTTCGCTTGAATAAAATCCAGTACTTTGCTAACATAATATTCCGTCACAACCCACTAAAGGACAAGGGAAATGAGAACGCCTCAAATTGTAGATCAGACCCTTGCGGTCGTGCAGTTCTTCCGGAACATAGCTCAAAGCCCTGAGATGGCGGCCTGGGCTAGGACATGGCTCCGGGCCAATGACCACCGCCTGCCCTGCCGGTTGGCGAGAAGCGCCGTCCGACGGCTCGACGGTCTGCTCCTCGGCAAGGAGATTCGAGCGGCCTTCAACCCCGCCCGTTGGTGGTAGCGATGGCCGTCGGGTAGCCACGACACCAGCAGTAACCAGGAGGGATTGAAATTCACGGACGAAAAACAAAACCGACTGGCCACTGCGCAAGTTTCTGTGGTAAACAGAAATTTACGTAGGAGTTCCAGTCGGTTTTGTTGTTTTCAAATTTCTTCCGTAGGTGGACACTATCTGCCTCTGTCTTTAACGCACGCCGCGCATTCTCAAACTCGCTCCGCCGGTTAGCGCCGCGGCCAAAGCGTCGGCCGCGTCGTCTTGGAGCGAAGCGCATTTTAGATGCAAAATCACTTTCACCATTTTTTGCATCTGTCCTTTCTCGGCTCGGCCATAGCCGGTCATGGCCTGCTTGACCTGCAGAGGAGTGAATTCGTCAATCGGCATGCCCGCTTGAGACAGCGTCAGCAAAATCACGCCCCGCGCCTGCCCCACTTTCATGGCGGTCTTTACATTTTTGAAAAAAAACAAATCCTCCACCGCGGCGCGATCCGGATGATATTTTTTTATTATTTTGTTCAGCTCCCGGTGCAATTCCGCGAGCCGATCAGTAAACGGCTCCCCCGCGCCGGTTTCAATACAGCCATGGGCGACATGAATCCAGTCGCCATTCTGTTTTTCAATCACGCCCCAACCGATACGACCGAAGCCCGGGTCAATGCCAATGATACGTACTTTCTGTGAATTTGCGCTCATAATTTATCGCCCACTGCATAAATTCACCTAATTAACCTAATTGTCTAATTCACCCATTCGGCTTCGCTCAGGGCAAGCTCTAATAAAATATCAAATGTCTAATAACAAAATCTCTCTTGGGGTTTAGTTATTAGAAATTTTTTAGGTGAATTAGGTGAATTAGAAATTAGGTGAATTTGAAGCCATCAGGCTTCATTGGTATACACCTCTTTCACATCCTCCAGCTCTTCCAACGCGCCAAACAACTCCGCCATTTTTTTGGAAATATTTTCATCAACCTTAATCTCCTCCTTCGCCACCCACTCCGATCCGGCGCTCGCCGGTTCAATACCAAAAGAACGCCCCGCTTCCAAAACCTTCTGAAACTTTTCCATCGAACAGCGAATTTCCATCCCGAACTCGCTATCAACAATATCATCAGCGCCGGCGTCAATCAGTGCCAATTCAAAATCGGACTTTTCACTTTGGACTTTGGACTTTTGACTTTCATCAAGACGGACTACGCCCAACTGCCCAAACTGCCACCGCACGCTCCCCGGTCCGCCAAGCGAACCGCCGTATTTGGAAAACACGTTCTTCAATTCTCCGACCGTGCGGTTGGTGTTATCAGTAATCGTTTCAATCAAAATCGCGACACCGCCCGGCCCGTATCCTTCGTAAATCACTTCCTGAATCGCGGCTTCGTCTTTCAATTCGCCGGTGCCGCGCTTGATCGCGTGGTCAATCTTGTCTTTCGGCACATTGCCGGCCCGGGCTTTCTCAATCGCGAGCCGCAGAGAAAAATTCGTATCTACTTCTCCCCCGCCCTGCTGGGCCGCGACTGTAACCGCCCGGCAAAGTTTGGTAAACAAATCCCCCCGCATCGCGTCCCGCTTGCCTTTTTTCTGTTGAATATTGTGCCACTTGGAGTGACCGGACATAAAAAATGAAGATTAAAAGATTAAAAGATTACGAATTGCCATCCAATGGCAATCTTTTAATCTTCAATTCTTATTACTCGACTGTCTCATTGTTACATTGTTACATTGTCGTGTTGGCGTGCTTTCGTGTTGTCGTGACCACAGTATACCGTCCAAGCCATTTTTTTTCAAGCAAAAAGCGCCATTCCCATGGCGCCTTTTGTCTCCTGCGGATCCTCCTGTTTTTGAGACAGTTGGATCCGCATTGTATGTCTCCTTCAGCTCCTAATGGAGCGTTGCCAGCGCCGCGGCGATGGACCGGGCGTACCACTCCTGCCAGTAGGGCAGGAACTCCCAGCCGAAATCTCGATCGCGGCTGAAATGATGCCTCTCCTCGGCCGTGGCGTCATCATCTCCACCGATCCCGAAGTCTACTACCCCGTCAAAACTCTGGTCGCTCCAGGTCTCCACCAGATCTTCTCCGTATGTTCCTTCCGGGCGAACCCACACGGACAAATGTCCGGGGATGGGCACAGTAACGCCTTCTATGGTTACCTCCCGTTCGGGACTGTGGTACATAGTGTACATCTGTCCCTCGTAGCGGAAAACCACCCACACCGCGAACATGACCCCCCGGGATAGAAACCCACGGGTCTCCTTGGATTGGAGCAGATCGATGACCTGCTGGATCGCGGCAGGATCGACCGGTGGATCCTCGATGAATACTGCTCCCTGGGCAAGAACCGTTGAAGATGCCAGCGCGAAGCCGGCGACGAAAAGAAAAGAAAGAACGGCGCGCATCGTGTGTTTCTCCTGTTTATGCGCGATTCGTGCCCGGCCACCACGGCCAAGCACGGTCATTTCTAAATGACAGGAGAGTATAGTAAAAACCTTCTCCTCTGTCAAGAGGGTCTAATATCCACACCCCCCTTGCTAAAATTTTAGAATTCTGGTATTATCTATAAAAGTATGACAAAAATTACTGAACACAATCTAAAGCCGAACAAAAAATGAGACAAACCATCCCGCGCGGATGGTATTTTTTTAATCCGTCGTTAAATCTACCCCGCTTTAGCGGGGGTCGCGGGGCTTTAGCCCCAATTCCAATAAATATACGAGCTAAAGCTCGCGAAACCTCGGCTAAAGCCGAGTAGATTAAGCAGATATTAACCTCGGCTAAAGCCGAGTAGATTAAGCAGATATTTATTCAATGGTATGAAATCCACTCCCTCAAAACTAATCCTAAAAAACAAAACCCAATTCCCCGGCTACTCCCCGTCGTGGCAGACCGACTGGTATTCCGGCGAAGTCGTTTTCACTACCGGCATGACCGGTTATGTGGAGACGCTCACCGATCCGTCTTACGCCGGGCAGATCATCGTCTTCACTTATCCGCTGATCGGCAACTATGGCGTCCCTGCCGTAAAGACGCCCCGTTGGGGCGTCTCTGGCGCCCGTTGGGGCGTCTCTCGTCATGGCATCTCCGGCTGGGAGTCAAACAAAATCCACGCCGCCGGCGTCGTCGTCTCCGAAGCGTGCGAGAATTGGAGCCACGCGGACGGAAAATTGTCATTGCTGGAATGGTTAAAAGAGCAGAAAGTGCCAATTATTACCGGCGTAGACACACGGGCGTTGACGAAGATGTTGAGAGAATATGGAGTGATGCTTGGAGCGATTAACACGAGGCACGAGGCACGTAACACGAGACACGAAACACGAAACACGAAACTGGAAACAATTGTCCGATTACCAATTACTAATTATAAATTCATTGATCCAAATAAAAAAAACCTTGTAGCAAAAGTATCCTGCAAAAAAAAGAAAACCTACGGCAAGGGCAAAAAAATCATTTTCGCCGTTGACTGCGGCATGAAGGAAAGTATTATGCGGGAATTAAAAAAGTTTGACCTGACGATTCACCGCGTGCCGTATAATTATGATTATACCAAGGAGAAGTTTGACGGCGTCGTATTGTCCAACGGTCCCGGAGATCCGATGATGGCGAACGAAACGATTGAGATTTTGAAACGGGCGATGAAATTCAAAAAACCGATCTTTGGCATCTGTCTCGGTTCACAACTGATGGGTCTCGCGGCCGGAGCAAAAACCTACAAACTGCCATACGGACATCGCGGGCAGAACCAGCCGGTAATTGAAACCGCGACCAAACGCTGTTATATCACCAGTCAAAATCACGGTTATGCTGTTAACGAAAAATCATTGCCGCGCGATTGGCGGGTAAATTTTCGCAATCTGAACGACGGCTCGGTGGAAGGCGTGGCGCATAAACGCCTGCCGTTTTTTTCGGTACAGTTTCATCCGGAAGCGGCGCCGGGGCCTACTGATACGGCTCGGTTGTTTAGACAATTTTATGAATTGTTGTAAAAAAATAAAGTTTTGCAGCCCGACAACCCTATCCCCAACCCCTTTCCCTTCCCGTATCCGACGGGACAAGTACGAAGGGAAAGGGGCTAACGATTGAATTTAAGTTAACCTTACTTTATTTGGTTCTCCTTCCCTTCATAAGGGAAGGAGACAGAGGTAGGGTTGTCGGGCTACCGCCAACCAGAGCTTATGTCACAACGCAACACACAACCCCGCACTGTCTTAATCTTAGGTTCAGGTGGACTAAGAATCGGCCAAGCCGGCGAGTTTGACTATTCCGGCTCTCAAGCCATAAAAGCTTTGAAAGAAGAAGGAATAAAAACCGTCCTGATCAATCCCAACATCGCCACAGTCCAGACCGATCCGACAATGGCCAACACGGTTTATCTCCAGCCGTTGAATTTTGACATTGTCAGCAAAATTATTGCCCAGGAAAAACCGGATGGCCTGCTTTTGAGCTTTGGCGGGCAGACGGCGCTTAATTTAGGATTGGAATTGGCAGAAAAGGGAGTATTGAAAAAATATCAAGTGGCGGTAGTGGGAACGCCGGTGCAGGCGATTAGAATTACTGAAGACAGGGATTTGTTCAAAAAAGAGCTGAACAAAATTGAAGTCAAAACGCCGAAGAGTGAAGCAGTAAAGACTGTCGCCGATGCTCTCCGCGCGGCGAAAAAAATCGGTTATCCCGTGATGATGCGTTCAGGATTTTCTTTGGGCGGATTGGGCAGCGGAGTGGTGCGCGAGGAAAAAGAACTAAAGAAAAAAGCCGGCGAGGCCCTAAGCACTGTACCGCAAATTTTGATTGAAGAATATTTAGGCGGGTGGAAAGAAGTGGAATATGAAGTGGTGAGGGACGGCGCTGACAACTGCATTACGGTTTGCAACATGGAAAATTTTGACCCGATGGGCATTCATACTGGCGAGAGCATTGTGGTGGCGCCTTCGCAGACCTTAAATAATCATGAGTATCATTTATTGCGCGAAGTAAGCATCAAAATCGCCCGGCAAATTGGCATTATCGGCGAGTGCAATGTGCAGTTTGCGCTAAATCCAGAGAACAGTGATTATCGGGTAATAGAAATGAATGCCCGACTTTCCCGTTCCAGCGCCTTGGCTTCCAAAGCTACTGGCTATCCGCTCGCCTTTGTCGCGGCCAAGCTGGCTCTGGGCAAGCGTCTGGATGAACTGAAAAATGCGGTGACCCAAAAAACCTCGGCCTTTTTTGAACCAGCTCTGGATTACCTAGCGCTAAAAATTCCGCGCTGGGACACGCATAAATTAAAAACCGCCGAACGCTTTATCGGCACGGAAATGAAAAGCGTCGGCGAGGTGATGGCGATCGGCCGCTCGTTTCCCGAGGTTTTGCAAAAAGCGGTGCGGATGCTGAACCACGGCATGACCGGAGTGCATGATTATCCGTATAAAATAAATAATATCAAAGACGAAATCGCCCGGCCGACCGACCGGCGGCTGTACGCGTTGTATAAGTTTTTTTCTGCCGGCGGTTCGGTGAACGAGGCGCATAAACTGTCCGCGATTGACCCGTGGTTTTTGCATCATATTAAAAGAATCGCAGAGGTGGAGAAATTGGAAATTAGAAACTGGAAATTAGAAACTGGAAACAAGTTACAAGTTACAAGTTACAAGTTACAAAAAGCCAAACAATTCGGCTTCTCCGACCGCGCTATCGCGACTATCGTTGGCACCGACGAAGAGGCCATTAGAACCCAACGGCTTAAAGCGGGAATCAAGCCGGTCGTAAAACAAATTGACACTCTCGCCGGCGAATTTCCGGCGCAAACGAATTATCTTTATCTGACTTATCATGGAACGAAGAATGACTTAAAACCGAGCGCGAAAAAGCCGATCGTGGTTCTCGGCTCCGGACCATATTCAATCGGTTCGTCCGTGGAATTTGATTGGTCGGCGGTAAATACCGCGAGAACATTAAGAAAACACCATGAACAAACTATCATTATCAATTCCAATCCCGAAACCGTTTCCACGGATTATGATGAATCCAATCGGCTGTATTTTGAAGAACTGACTTTGGAACGGGTGCGAGACATCGCTGATTTTGAAAAAACCAAAGGCATCATTGTCTCGGTCGGCGGACAGATTGCCAACTCGCTCGCCATGCCGCTTTATAAATCGGGCTACAAAATTTTAGGAACATCGCCCGAAGATATCGACCGGGCCGAAGATCGGGCAAAATTTTCTTCTTTGCTTAATGAATTAAAAATTGACCAGCCGGAATGGGAAGAGGCTTCCACGATTGACAAAGCAAAAAAATTCGCGGATCGGGTGGGGTATCCGATATTAGTTCGTCCCTCGTATGTTCTCTCCGGCGCGGCCATGAACGTGGTTTATGATGAAGAAACATTAAAAAAATATCTGACCGACGCGGCCACGGTTTCGCCGGATCATCCGGTCGTGATTTCGCGATTTTTGACCGGCGCCAAGGAGCTCGAAATTGACGGCGTGGCCGAGAAAGGAGAAATCAAAATCGAAGTCATGAGCGAACATGTAGAAAATGCCGGCGTGCATTCGGGCGACGCGACCATTGTTGTTCCGCCGCAACGGTTATACCTAGAAACCATTCGTCGCGCCAAAAGATTGGCAAGAAAAATCGTCCGCGCGCTGAATATCACCGGCCCGTTCAACATCCAATTTTTGGCCAAAGAAAATTGGTTGAAAATCATTGAATGCAATCTGCGCGCCTCTCGTTCTTTTCCGTTTGTTTCCAAAGTTACCGGATATAATCTGATAGAAATCGCCACAAAAATTTTACTCGGCCAGCATCGCCCCGCCCAATACCACACCATGGAACTTGACTACGTCGGCGTCAAAACGCCTCAATTCTCTTATAGCCGCCTCAAAGGCGCGGATCCGGTGGCGCAAGTGGAAATGGCCTCCACCGGCGAAGTGGCCTGCATCGGCGATGATTATCTGGAAGCGTTCATGCTCTCGTGGCTCGCGACCGAACAGACAGTCAAAGGCAAAAATATCCTGCTCTCCATTGGCAGAGAAAATAAAAACAAATTATTTGAATGGATTCAAAAGCTGGACGAAAAGGGTTGGAATATCTATGCCACGGAAAACACCCACCGCTATCTCACCGAGCGCGGGGTCGGGTGTGAGTTTGTCCACAAAATCAGCGACCTATCTTCGCCGCATGTCGGCGACCTGATTGAAGAGCGAAAAGTTGATTTGATCATCAATATCCCCCGCGGGCAGGGAAACGACTCCGACACCGACGGCTACAAAATCCGCCGCCTCGCGATTGACTACCACATTCCTCTCATCACCAACCTCCAAATCGCGCGGTTATTTTTGCAGTGTTTGGTGGAACTAGACGTGAGTAAGCTGGAAGTGAAGGCGAGGGGGGAGTATAATGGTACGCGATAGTCATTCCGAGCGTAGTCCCGATTCGCATCGGGACGGAACCGAGGAATCCCTTAACGAGTGAACGCGCAAAAGAGAGGTAAATTGAGATAAGATGGAGATAATGTTGAGATAAGTAGAGTTAGGTGAAAGGGTAAAAAATTTATTTATGTTAGAACAATCTCATAACCATAGAGAAATCACACCGAATTTTCTTAGCAAAGTGTCTGAGCTTGCCGAGCAAAGAATACACGAACTTTTTGAAATTGCCAAAGGCCTCGGCGTTGAAATTTTTTCTTTAAAAGAGAGTAAACAAAAAATTTTGGAACAAGTTAGAGATGGTCTGCCTCAGCGCTATGAACTTGTTGTGCAGAAACTTCAAGAGGAAGGATTAAGTCTAGAAGATTTGTCCAAGGAAGTATTGCTCGACCGTATGCTCGGAATTGACATTCTTTTTAGATACAAAGGAAAAAATTATGCTATTGATGTTACTACTGGTAAACATACTGTGGTAAAGAATAAACAGAAAAAATTTCAAAAAATGGAAAAAGTGTACAGACAGCTCGGTATCGACCATGCTCTGGTTATCCGACTCAAGGAAGCGGTTACGGAAGATATTGTTTTAGATCTATTCTCCAGACTAGAAAACATGGATGAAACTCAAAACACCTTCTCTATAGTTATGCGATATCCTGAAACAAAGCGAAAAAGAAAGTGACAAAAAACGAAGATAAAATTTTTACTCCATCACATAACTAATGGGAAATAGCATTATGAAAAATAATAATAAACAAATCGCCATTTATCAGTCGCCAAACGGAGCGGTAGAGGTTCGTGTTGATGTGAATAAAGAAACGATTTTTTTGACCCAGCAACAAGTGAGCGAGCTTTTTAATGTGCAAAAAGCGGCTATTTCCAAACACGCCAAAAAAATTTTTGACACCGGTGAATTAGACAAAAAATCAACCGTTTCCATTTTGGAAACAGTTCAAACCGAAGGAATTGGACAGATCAAATTATCTTTTCAAAAAGACCGGCGAGCGAAAAGTTAACGACAACGCCCTGACTGCGCTTGCCTTGCTAATCGCCGAAAGCGATCCGAAGGATAAGGAAGTAATGATCAGGATTATAAAAAATTTAATTATCTAAAAAACCTAAACCTATCAACATTTATGCCCAAACCATCTTTCAAAAATCGCAGTATCATCTCTATCCAAGAATTAACCAAGGAAGAAATTCTTTATGTGCTCAAAAAAGCCGCGGAACTCAAGAAAAAACCGCAACCAAAATTGCTGGAAAAATACGTCCTCGGCAGTTGTTTTTTTGAACCATCCACCCGCACGCGGCTGTCGTTTGAAACCGCGATGCAACGGTTGGGCGGCAGAGTGGTTGGATTTGCCGACGCTGGAGTTACTTCTGCCAAAAAGGGAGAGACAATTTATGACTCAATTAAAATAATCGGCCAGTATGTGGATGTGATTGCCATGCGCCATCCGATTGAAGGATCAGCGAGGAGGGCGTCGGAGGCGACTGACAAGCCTATTTTAAACGGCGGCGACGGCGCTAATCAGCACCCCACCCAGACTTTGCTTGATTTGTTCACTATCCAAGAAACGCAAAAAAAATTAAACAGCCTGTCAATCGCTTTGGTTGGGGATCTTAAGTACGGGCGCACGACGCATTCGCTGGCGCAGGCCCTGGCTCATTTTAACGCTCGTTTGTATTTTGTCGCCCCAGAGTCGTTGCAAATGCCGGGCTATATCTCTGATGAACTGAAAGATAAAGGCGTTAAATTTACCTGCCACGATAAAATTGAGTCTGTCATAAATAAAATTGATATATTATATATGACGAGAATCCAAAGCGAGAGATTTACCGATCAGATGGAATATGAAAGGGTAAAAAATGCTTTTGTCCTGGATGTTAAAATGCTGGATAAAGTAAAATCCAATCTTAAAATAATGCATCCTCTGCCAAGAATAAATGAGATCGCTCTGGAGGTGGATAAAACTAAACACGCTTATTATTTTCAGGAAGCGGAAAACGGGCTTTATGTCCGTCAAGCGCTGCTTGCTTTAGTTTTGGGCAAGCGCTAATTTTATTATTAGTAATAAATTTAATCTTATGTCTAAAGTAATAATTCCCAAAGATCTGCCAACGGTAAAAGTTTTTGCCATTAAAGAAGGCACGGTGGTAGATCACATTAAAGCAGGCAACGCGCTGAAGATTATCCGCATTCTCAATTTGGCTGACAATCAAAAAGTAGTGACTGTCGGCTTGAATTTGTCCAGCAAAACTCTTGGCCTAAAAGATATTATTAAGGTTGAAAAGCGCGAATTAACGGCTGACGAAATTAGCCGGGTAGCGATTCTCGCGCCGCAGGCGACAATCAATATAGTTAGAAATTATAAAATTGACAAAAAATTTCAAGCGGAAATGCCAAAAGTAATAGAATATGTCGTCGTCTGCCCCAATCCCAAATGTCTCACCAATAATGAGAGCGTGCCGACCAAATTTAACGTAGCTTTTAAGGCGGATGGCATCCGTTTGAAATGCCATTATTGCGAAAAGATATTTAGAGAACACGAAATAGTCAGTTATAAAAATAATTAAAATGCGGATAAAATTTTGGGACAATAAAATACTCAATCTGGATTTGCCGGCGGAATTGTTCGGAAGCAATTTAATTGCCCTGCCGGCGCTGGTTGATCCGCATGTCCATTTTCGCATGCCTGGAGGAGAAAACAAAGAAGATTGGCAGACAGCGGCGCAGGCGGCGATTGCCGGCGGTGTTACCACGGTTTTTGACATGCCGAATAATACCCCCGCGATCGTTGACGAGAAGGCTTTGTTGGACAAAAAGAAATTGATTGACAGCCAATTGGCGGAGGCCGAGATACCTTTGCGTTATCATTTGTATTTTGGCGCTACGCCGGACAATTTGGACGAAATTGAGAAAGTAAAAAATCAGATTATCGGCATAAAATTATTCATGGGGTCCAGCACTGGCGATCTGTTGGTTGATAAAAAAGAGGATCAGGAGAGAGTGTTTAAAAAAGCGGCGGAATTGAATTTACTCGTTGCGGTGCACGCGGAAGATGAAGAGTGTATACGGGAGAGTGTTGAAAGATCAAAAGGCTTGTCCCGAGTAGAACCGAGGGATCAGAAGATCAAAAGATCAGACGGTAAAATCGCACCCGCTAAACTTCATTCTAAAATAAGATCAAGAGAGGCGGCGGTGAAAGCCGTTACTCAAGCGCTTGGATTGGCGAGAAAATATGCAACAAAATTGTATATTTTGCATGTCAGCGCCAAAGAGGAGCTTAATTTAATCCGGCAGGCAAAAAATGATGGCATTAACGTTTACGCCGAGGCCACGCCCCACCATCTCATTTTGAACGAAAACGATTACGCGCGCCTCGGAACCAAAGCGCAGATGAATCCGCCGCTCCGGACCAAAGCCGATAATGACGCTTTGTGGCAGGCGATAAAAGATGGTACAATTGACACCGTCGGCACGGACCACGCGCCGCATACTTTGGCGGAGAAAAATCTGCCTTACGGCCAGGCGCCGTCCGGCGTGCCGGGGATTGAAAATTATTTGGCAATACTCCTAAATGCGCATCATGAAGGAAAAATTACTTTGGAAAAAATTGTTGAGCTGACTCACGATAATCCGCAGAAAATTTTTGGACTTGAGGCAAATGATGATTTGGTAATCGTTGATCTTGACAAAACTAGAGTAGTGAGAGATGGAGAGCAGAAAACGAAATGCAAGTGGTCGCCGTATGCGGGGATGATGCTACGGGGGTGGGCGGTGGCGGTGGTTTTGCGGGGCAGGGTGTATGGCGGTAGCCCGACAACCCTATCCCTCCACCTCCGCTGACGCTGCGGCGGACAAGCAACCCCTTTTTCTTCCCATACCCGATGGAGTAAGTAAAAAAGGAAAGGGGCATACGATTGAATTTAAGTTAAACTTTCTTAAAGGGTTCTCCTCCCCCCGTAAGGGGAGGAGACAGAGGTAGGGTTGTCCGGACTACCTCTACCTTTTTCTTTTACTTCAACTATTATGCGCCACCTAATCTCGCTCAAAGAACAATCCAAAGAAGACCTTCTCGCCATACTGGATTTGGCCAAAAAAATAAAAGCCAAAAGAAAGGCCGGCGAGCTGACGAACTATTTGCCAAACAAAACTTTGATAATGTTATTTCAAAAAACATCTACCCGCACGCGATTGTCGTTTGAGGCGGGCATGACCGAATTGGGAGGACACGCGATTTTTTTGGACGCGAAGACGACGCAATTTTCGCTGACGGATTTTAAAGACGAAATTCAGGCGGTGATGCGCTACGGGCAGGCGCTGATGTTTCGCGCGAAAAAAGCGGCGGATGTGGAATTGGCGGCGGCGTTAAATAAAATACCAGTCATTGACGCGTGCAGTGAAAAATATCATCCGGCCCAGGCCTTGAGTGATTTGCTAACCATGTCGGAGCATTCGGGCGGGATTGAAAAAATAAAAAAGATCGCCTGGCTGGGAATTGAAAATAATGTTTCCAATACTTTGATGCTCGCTTGCGCTAAGCTGGGAATCAAAGTAGCGATTGCCGCGGCCGAGGTTGACAGGGACAGCGTTGACGCGGATCTGAACCGGCAGGCGGAGGCGACCGGAAATGTTACGCGGACGCAAAATCTGGCCGAGGCGCTGTCCGGCGCCGATTATGTGCATACGGATACGTGGATGAATATGGAATTTTTTGATCAGGGAAAAGTGAGGCCGGAATTTCAACCGGAATATGAACGGCGCAAGAAAACGTTTATGCCGTTTCAGTTGAACGCGGCGATAATCAATCAACACTGCCCGCAAGCGAAAATAATGCACTGCATGCCCTGCCATGTCGGCTATGAAATTTCCCGCGACGCGATTGATCACCCCAATTCAATTATTTTTGATCAGGCGGAGAATAGGATGCATGGGCAGAAGGGGATTATTATGTGGTTGTTGGAAAAAGGAGTGTGATGCGAGTTAGCATTTTACGTTTTTAAACAAGGTAGATCCAAGTTTAATTCACCTAATTTCCAATTCACCTAATTCACCTAATAAAATGTCCAATTTCTAATTTTTTAATTTGACATTTTATTAGGTGAATTAGACAATTAGGTGAATTAGGTGAATTTTAAAAGACCTATGCTCCAAACAAACTTTCTCAAAATCAAATTCCCCAATCCGCTCGTCCTCGCCTCCGGCATTCTTGGCGTTACCGCGGCCAGTATGGCGCGGGCGGTAAGAAACGGTTGCGGCGGAGTTACGGTTAAATCGCTTTCCAAAGAACCGCGCGCCGGGCATCCCAATCCGACGATGTCGGGAAAGAAAGATTATTTTATCAACGCGGTGGGGCTGTCAAACCCGGGCGTGGCCAAGGGAGTGGAAGAACTGAAAAAATTTAAAACCATGACAAACGCGCCGCTCATTGGCAGTATTTTTGCCGGCACGACCGACGAGTTTAGCGAGGTGGCGGAAAAAATTTGCGAGGCGCCGATTGATCTGCTGGAAGTTAATATTTCCTGCCCCAATGTGGGCGAGGAATTTGGCTCGCCTTTTGCTTATTCTCCCGAAGCGGTGGCGGTAATTACCAAAAAAGTAAAAGCAAAATCAACTGTGCCGGTACTTATCAAACTGGCACCCGGAGTGTGGAACATTAGCGAAATTGCCAAAGCCGCCGAATCAGCCGGCGCCGATGCCCTTACCGCCGGCAACACCATCGGCGGAATGGAAATCGTAGTCCGCGCCAGAAAAGCGCTTTTGCACAACAAAGTTGGCGGCGTTTCCGGTCCGGCCTTGTTCCCGATCGCTCTCAAGTCCGTTTACGAAATTTATCAAGCCGTAAAAATCCCAATCATCGGCACCGGCGGAGTCACGACCGGCGAAGACGCGCTCGCGATGGTGATGGCCGGCGCGACGCTGGTCGGCGTCGGCTCGGCGGTCTATTATCGCGGCGAAAAGGCGTTCAAAAAAATTAGCGAGGAGATGGAGAGTATTATGAAGGAGGAGGGGATTAAGAATTTGGGGGAGGTGAGAGGGTGCGTAGTTGGCGACTGAAATAGTCACGTTTGAGGAATTAAGTTGAACGCTGCTAAACCGAAAGGATGCCAGACCCACGCACCTCAACCCCCCGCCCCTTCTCCTTGAAGGAGAAGGGGAGACCGCCAGCGAGAGGTTTTAGTTCCCCTTCCCCTTTTAGGGGAAGGGGACAGGGGATGAGGTGCGCGGGCAGTACCATAGAAACGAACTATGGCTACCTCTATCAGGGAGTACAAACAGTTGATTAACGCCCGGGCGCAAACGTTGCGTAAAAAACAAACACCGGCGGAAGCAAAACTTTGGCCATACCTGCGGGGCCGGAAATTCGTTTGACAGATATGGAGTACAGTGTCTTGAGATTCAAAAACAAAGAAGTAATGGAAAACATTGACGAAGTTTTGGAGAAAATAAAAAACCAAGGTTGATGCGTTTAAGTTGGACGTTGCTAAAACAAAAGGACGTCAGACCCACGCACCTCATCCCTAACCCTTCTCCTTGAAGGAGAAGGGAAGCGATTGACGAGTTTTTTCGTCTCCCCTTCTCCTCAAAGGAGAAGGGGCCGGGGGGATGAGGTGCGTTGGCGCCACCATACAAACGAATTACCAATGCCTCCCTCAGGCAGCACAAACAGACAACACAAACAATCTCTTTATTATGCCAACCGACACCCCCAAAATGTTAAAAATCACGAAAATAACAACCGAAACCCTCCGCGTCAAGACCTTTTATTTTAATTACCCGCTAAACAGCCGGCCAGGGCAGTTTGTGATGGTTTGGATTCCGGGCGTTGATCAAAAACCGTTTTCAATCGGTTATGACGACGGCAAAAAGTTTGGTTTAACCGTCTGCGCCGTGGGGAATTTTTCTAAAAAGTTTTCAACGATGAAAGTCGGCGAAAAAGTCGGCGTTTCCGGTCCGTACGGCACGAGCTTTTCTCTTAAATCCAATACGCATTACATCACCGTTGCCGGCGGCTACGGCGCCGCGCCGTTGGGTTATCTGGCCGAAGAAGCGTCAAAGTTAAAAAATGTTAAAATAGATTTTTTGCTCGGCGCGAAGAGTTGTGATAGTATATTGTTTGAGAAAAGATTAAGTAAGTTAAAAAATACTACGGTGCATTGCGCTACGAACGATGGGAGTAAGGGATATCGAGGATTTGTTACTGATTTTTTAAAACAACACATCAACACTCCAACACATCAACACCTAAACCCATCAACACTTAAACACGTATTGGTGTGCGCTTGCGGCCCGGAACTGATGGAAAAAAAAGTCTTAGACATCTGCAACGAGCATAAAATAAATTGCGAAGTAAGTATTGAACGATACATGAAATGCGGCCTCGGCGTCTGCGGCCAGTGCGCGGTGGATGACCTTGGTATTTGCATGTGTACGCATGGGCCGGTGGTGAGTCGCGAATTGGCGAATAAGATTAAGGAGTTTGGGGTTTATCATCGGGATAAGAGTGGAGCTAAACATAATTTTTGAACAAAATTAGACGAAATTAAACAAAATTAAACAAAATTGGACAGAATTAATTTTGTATAATTTTTTGTAATTTTGTTTAATTTATTTTCGCATGTTTCTATGAATCACGTAATTGACATCCTCAAACGCGTCAGCGCCATCCTCGCCAACGACCACTTCGTCGGCACCTCGGGCAGGCATTTTGATACTTATATCAATAAAGACGCCCTTTATCCGCACACGAAGGAGACGTCCGAAGTCGGCAAAATGTTTGCGGAAAAATATCAGGACTTGGAGATTGATGTTGTCGCGGCGCCGGCTTTGGGGGGAATCATTTTGTCCCAATGGACGGCGTATTACTTGTCGGAATTAAAAGGAAAAGAAATTCTTGGAATTTACGCGGAAAAAAAAGACGGGGTCTTGCAATTTACCCGGGGCTATGGCGAGCATTTGAAAAATAAAAATGTCCTGGTGATTGAGGATTTGACCACGACCGGCGGGTCGCTGAAAAAAGTGATTGATTGCGTCAAGCAGGCCGGCGGCAACGTTGTCGCCGCGTCAGTGATGGTGAATCGCGATCCCCAATTAGTCAATGCGGAGACGCTCGGCGCGCCTTTTTTCCCGCTCGCGGAGCTGGTCATTGAATCGTATGAGGCGACGGATTGTCCGCTGTGCAAAAATAATGTGCCGGTGAATACTAAAATTGGACATGGAAAAAAGTTTGTTGAATCTAAAAGATGATGCGGATTTACAGATTTATGCGAATCTACAAAATTACAGATTTACCGTTATCTTGGTAAATCCTGGCAATCATGGAAATCTGTGTCCTATCTAACGATCGCTAGATAGCCCACAGATTGCCATGATTGTCCATGATTGTCCATGATTATTGAGCGATTATATTTTGTAACTCTGCCATATTCGCATTCATCCGCAAATCCGCATCATCCTTAAAAAATAAATACTATGCAGCAAAATCTTTCCTACACCCAACGCGCCAATCTGTGCATCAACCCCACCGCCATCAGACTGCTAAAACTAATGGACGAAAAACAGACCAATCTATGCGCGGCGGCGGATGTGAGATCAAAAAAAGAATTGATTGATTTGGCCGAAGCAATTGGTCAGGAGATTTGCGTTTTAAAAACACACATTGATATTGTGGATGATTTTGACATGGATTTGATCATTCAGCTGGAACGGTTGTCGGAAAAATACGAATTTTTGCTTTTTGAAGACAGAAAATTCGCGGACATCGGCAATACTGTCAAACACCAGTATCAAGACGGCGTTTATCACATTGCGGACTGGGCGCATATTGTGAACGCCCATACCGTTCCCGGACCAGGAGTAGTGGAAGGTTTAAAAGAGGTTGGCCTGCAAAAAGGACGCGGGCTTCTGCTCTTGGCCGAGATGAGTTCAAAAGGAAATTTGGCCAAGGGGGAATATACCCAAGCATCATTGGAAATGGCTCAGATAAATAAGAACTTTGTTATTGGTTTTATCACAATGAGAAAATTGCTGGATGATCCGCGTTTTATCAATTTTACCCCAGGGGTTCAGTTGGCAAAAGGCGAGGATGATTTGGGCCAGCAGTACAATACTCCGAAAAAAGTGATTGGCAGCCAAGAAAGTGACATTATCATCGTCGGCCGAGGCATCTATCAAGCTAGTGATCCTTTGGCAGAAGCAAAAAAATATAGAGAGGCTGGATGGCAAGCATATCAAGAAAGGCTCGCGGGGCAAGCCCCGCGGTATTCAGGCACAGGCGAATAAAACCGCCATGAATAAAACCGCCATCAGGCGGTTTTGAAATCCATAAACCAGAACCACATCGGAAAATTCGCGAGTTAATGCGGCATTTCATCTATAATTTTTTTGAAATCCTTAGAATCTGCAGAACTGATAACACCCTTGCGGCGGTCCTGTTCAACTTGAAGCTTCATCTTTTTTCGCACTTGCAAATTAATACCAGCGCCTCTCTTGGCTTTTTGCGCGTGAGGTTTTGTCAAAGTTTCAAAATATTCTCTGTCCTTCTTGCTAATATTCTTGTATGTAGCCGGCATGTCCTTAGTCATATTAAATAATTTTCTCTGCAATCCCAACCGGCCTTTTGTGCGAAAACCGCCGCCCAGCTTCATTTCTGGAATTTCATATTTTGACGGCTCCACCGCTTTGGCTGCTTCTTCGGCCGCTTTTCGATCTCTAATCATTTTGCGTATATATTGGTATCTCAAACGATCTCGCGCCTCATCCACATATTCGTTATCATTAATTGACCTTTTGTCCTGCCCATCATGGGCAATGGAAGTGGACGGAGCAGATTGCCATGGTGTTTCGCCAGCAGCTGCCGCAGTATCGCTCTTGCCGCCAGACTTGCTTTGTAATAATTGGCCTATGGAAACTTTTGCTTGTTCCCTATCTTTGCGTTGCTGAAGTTTGGTAATAGAAAGATCCTGCGCGTGCCGAATCGGCCCTTTGGGCAATGAAGGATTTTGCCGCTGTGTTGACAATACTGGCGGAAGATTTTGGGGCATACAATTCAAAATGATTTGTTATACTCAATTGTTATTTAAATTCCAGATAATACCCCGTAGCTCAACGTTAAATTACAGCTAAAACTTAAGGAATTTAATTTTTGCAAAATCGGAATTACGGTGAATTAATAAGACGAAGAGGTATTTATTAAAAATTCATCAACCAATTTCTCCGCATCCTCATACTCACTGCGCCATTTTATTTTTTTGTCGCGTCTAAACCAGCTTGCTTGACGCCGCGCGTAACGCCTGGTATCTCGCTTAAGCCGCTCAATGGTTTCATCCAATGTAATCTTTTTTTCAAAATAATCTTTAAATTGTCTATAGCCTATTCCATTCATGCTTGGCAATACCCAGCCGTATTTTTGACGCACCAAATCCTCAACCTCCTTTAATAAACCAAGCTTCATCATTTCATCAATTCTCTTATTTATCCTATCATACAATACATCTCTGGGAACATCAATTCCAATTTGCAACGTATCAAACAAGGGATCGCCCTTGCTTCGTTGTTTGGAAAAAGGTTCTCCCGTAAAGATGCAGACCTCCAAAGCGCGGATTATTCTCCTTTTGTTATTATGATCTATTGTTTCTATAATTTCTGGATCCATCTGGAAAAGCAGCTGAATCAATTCATCATTGCTCTTCTCTGCCAGACTCTTGCGCAGTTTATTATTTGGAGTTACGCGGGGGATGTGCATATTTTCAACCACAGACGAAATATACAAACCTGTTCCGCCGGTAATGAGCGGGAGTTTACCGCTTTTGTGTATAGACTTGATATGCTTTATCGCCTGATCACGAAATTCAGCAACGCTGAATATTTTTCCAGGATTCAAAAAATCAACCAAATGGTGAGGAATGTCTTCAATATAGTAAACTTTTGATAAACCGCTTCTGCGCCACTCGCCAGGTTCTTTGGCTGTGCCAATATCCATTTTTTTATAAATCTGACGAGAGTCGGCAGAAATAATTTCACCTTTATATTTTTTTGCCAGCTGAAGACTCCAGTTGGTCTTACCGCAAGCGGTTGGACCAAGAATCACCACTAATTTAGGCAATTTTTGACTCTCTTGTCGCATATTGGCATCGCTTTATCTATACCCCTTCGCCTTATTAATTCCGATTTTGCAAAAATTAAATTCTAATTATTTTGTTAAGTTTTAGCTGTAATTTAACGTTAAGCTGCGGGGTATTATACGGAATTTAAATAACAATTGAGTATAAATATAGAATACCACAAAAATCATATTGATAAAATATGGGCGGGCAAATCCAGCTTCTTTATGATAAAAGCAAAAAGACTAAGCAACAACGCCACACAAAATCCACTCGCTCGCTTTTTCAATTTTTACTTTCTGGATTGACCCCAGCATATTTTTTTCTCCATGAAAACTAACAAGCTTCATTTCGCCAGAATTGCCAAAACACCGTCCGTCTTCAAATCTATCTACCAAAACCGAAACAATTCTACCGATATAATTTTGATTTTTTCTCAATGTTGTTTTCTCCATCAAATCTTGCAATATCTGCCAACGTCTTTTCTTTTCTGCTTTCAGCACGCTATCTTCAAACATTTTGGCTGCCAGTGTGCCGGAGCGTTCGGAATATTGCGCCGGATAAGCAATATCAAAATCACACTCTTTGTATAAAGAAACTGTATCTTGAAATTGTTCCTCCGTTTCCCCGCAAAAACCTACAATAATGTCCGTCGCAATGGCAATATTCGGCTTTTTTTTACGAATTTTTTTTATTAAATCCAAATAAAATTCCCGATCATGCCGGCGATTCATTTTTTGTAAAATCTCGGTATTGCCTGACTGTATCGGCAGATGCAGATAATTCATTTGTTTGGGAAGCGTTAGAGCATCAATTACTTCGCCGTCCATATAAATCGGATGCGGACCTGTCCAGTTAATCCTTTTGATGCCTTCAATTTGATTGATCTCCCAAAGCAGTTTGGCAAAATCATTTTGGCGATAAGGATTTTTGGCAGAAAAATATTCCGTGTCAGACGCGATATAACGATTGACAATCTGGCCAAGCAAAGTAATTTCCAAACAGCCGCTGGCTGCCAAGCTGCGGACTTCGGCTAAAATTTGCTTTAAAGGACGATTGCCTTCTGTGCCGCGGCTGAATGGAACTACACAATAGGCGCAAAAGTGATTGCAACCGGTCTGGATAATAACAAAAGCTTGAAACTTGTTTTTATAAGCTGGACGCAAGGCCAGATAATCTTTTTTTAAATCTTCCATCGGCCGCAGGTCCGGATTCAAACCTGCCAGCCGTTGCGGCAACTGAATAATCTCATGAATTGGAAAAAACAAATCCACTTCTTTCAATCTTTTTTGCAGTTTTCCATCTTTATCGCGGCCCGGCATACAACCTGTCACGCAAACAATCAGATCAGGCTTTTGTCTTTTTAATTTGGAAAAATTATAACTTAAGCCAAACACCCTGTCCTCAGCGGCCTGCCTTACGCTGCAGCTATTCATAATAATAACATCCGCCTCTTCAGGCTTTTCCGTTCTAATCAAACCCATTCCTTCCAATATAGTTGTCAGCCGCTCGGAATCGCTCTTGTTCATTTGACAGCCGAAAGTGATGAGATGGTAATAATGTTGTTTTTTCATTTTTTGATAATTTACTAAAAGGCGGTAATCTTACAATAAATTGATTCAAAATTCAATATTCAAATTAAATTATAACAAAATTTAGCTAAAAATACAACAAAATCTTCTTGACTAAAAAAGAAAACTATGATATACTTTCTTTGATATTTATATCCTGCTATGAATTTAGAAACTGCACAAAATGGACCTGCCAAAGAAAAAATACCTTCGTTTTTTATTGGCGATCCAAAAAAAAATAGCAGAACTGCATTCAACCCCATTGCAGGAGATGCCGCCAGGCCAACAGAAAGTGAAAACGGAGCAGGAAAAAGCGCAACTAAACAATTTATGGAGGAAATGAGAAGACAAATTTTAATAACACCGGAACGAATGAAAAAAATTCAAGAAAGAGATTTGCGTGACAGACTAAAAATGAGAGGAAAATTGAGAACGGCTAAAATTCAAGGTGAACTTGCGCTAATTACAGAGCAAAAAAAACATGTATTAGAAAAATATAAGCATGAATTGGTAGTCTTGCAAGATCTGCTTGAGGAAAAAGCGTATAAATCTGAAGAAGAAAAAAAACAGTTAGAAGACAGAGTTGCTCGCATCCAATCAATATTAAAAACCCCTGATCAAACATCGGAAATACCTACGACGAGTGTACCCCAAAAGCTTTCAGATAAACCACCTGCAGATCCAAAACAATTGTCAGTTTCAACCGGAATATTAAGAAGACCAAAAACAGGCTGGCGGAATCGAAATCTTGAAACTAGACAAAAAACGCCAAGATATACAGAGCCTTTATCACCTGAAACGGAAGATGATTATCCGGTATATATTGAAATTGAAGAAGATAGACAGCCGATGCCGGCAGATAGCGCGACAAAAAAAACCACAGAGTTGCCGCCGGCAGAAGCCGAGTTGTTAATAGAAAAAACAAAACCTAGAAGCGCCGAACCCGCGGCTGCGCGCCAACAAATAGCGGCAAAAACAAAAACGACCGTAGAAATGCCACCTCCAGAACTTGCTGCTTTGCTGAACATGACTGCGCCATTACCAGCTGAAAACACCACGCTTCTTGACGCGGATGAAATTGGTCTGGAAAGACTTCCAGATGATCTTGTGGTAGAGCACACACTAAAACCCGGCCCAGACCCAATGTCTTTAAAACCGCACTTTTGGCAAAGAACGGCATTGGCTGAATGGCGCGAAAAATATCAGGATCTGCTCAACCCGCTTGCCCCGAAGCCAGCGCCGCTAACACAGTCTAGCCAACAGAAAACAAAACAAACGGAATTTTATCCGTCCCACAGCACGCCTCCGTCAGGTATGGATAAATTGCGTAAAATGGAAAGGCAGCCAGCTAACATGGCCAAACTCACGAGCCACGTAGACAATCCTTATGCCAAACCAACCCGCGCTGAATTACAGTCACAATTTACCATACTCCGAGACAGTTTGGACACCCTGCGCCAAAATCTGGAAAAAATCGCCCTGGGCGGATGGTGGCGCAAACAAAAAATCCAATTTAAAGGCGACCAAATTCAAGATGCCGCGGATATTATGGAAAAATTATCAGCCAAAAGAGACGCGTCCAATCTGCGAAAAATCAGAGATTACCAAGCCGCGCTTTGGCAATTGAAAAAAATTGACCTTACATTGCGCCATCGGGAACAAACACTAACAGACAACGACGAATCGCCTCCAACCGATTTACCTACTAAAGATGAAAAAGACGAATCTTATCAACAAGCAGCATAACAAAAACTCCCGGCATGCGCCGGGAGTTCTCTTTATCGTCCACCACTCATCAGAACAAACTTTGCTCCACTATTTCCTTTTTTCTATTTCCTCTTTCACTTTGCTCACAAACTCATCTTTACCCATCTTTATCTGTTTTTCTTCCCCCCGCACCCGAATCATCAAATCTTCGCCAGACAATTCTTTATCTCCCACTACCAAAATATAAGGAACTTTTTGCGCGATCGCTTTTCTTACTTTGTTGCCCACTGTTTCGTCTGCTTTATCAACTTCCACTCTAATTCCGGCATCTTTAAATTCTTGAGCCAACTTTTTGGTTCCATCCAAATGCTTGTCTGTAGACACTGGGGCAAAACAAACCTGCACCGGCGACAGCCAGACCGGAAACGCGCCGGCAAAATGCTCTATTAAAAACCCGATAAACCGCTCGTGCGATCCCAAAGGCGCGCGATGGATTACGGCGCAGAGTTTTTTGGCGCCGTCCCGATCCGTGTATTCCAGATTAAACCGCGTCGGCATGTATAAATCCAGCTGATTGGTGGAGATGGCGAACTCGCGGCCGATGGAGGAGGTGATGACAAAATCAATTTTTGGACCATAAAACGCGGCGCCTCCCACGTCCTCAACGCTTTTAATCTCTGATTTCTCAATCGCCCCTCGCATCATTTTCTCGGCTTTATCCCACAGCGCTTTATCGCCGTGATACTTGTCTCTTTTCGCTTCGTCAGGCAGACCGATGACAATGTGATAATCGTTCTTGGTCAATCCCAATTTGTTGTAATAATACTCGTGCAATTTGAGTACCTGCAAAAATTCTTCTTCCGCCTGTTCCAGGGCGCAGTAAATGTGCGCGTCGTTCTGATTGATCGCCCGCACGCGCATCAGCCCAAACAAAACGCCGGACTGTTCATAGCGGTACACCATGCCGTATTCGGCAAAACGCAAAGGCAAATCGCGGTACGACTTTGGACTGGACTTAAAAATCATGTGGTGATGCGGACAATTCATGCCTTTTAAATAATAATCCTCGCCGTCAATATCCATCGGGCGGTACATATCGTCTTTGTAATAAGGCAGATGTCCGGAGGTTTCATAAAGCGTGTGCCGCGCGATGTGCGGCGTGGAAACGCGCACATATCCCCATTGTTCTTCCGTTTCTTTCGCCCACTTTTCCAGTTCATCTTTGATAATCGTGCCCCGCGGTGTCCACAGAGGCAGACCGGGTCCTACATCCTCGGCAAAAATAAATAAATCCAACTCTTGTCCCAATTTGCGATGATCGCGTTTTTTTGCCTCCTCTTCCCGCCAAAGATATTTTTCCAACTCTTCTTTGGTCGCGAAAGCGACGCCATAAATCCGCGTCAGCATCTTGTTTTTTTCGCTCCCGCGCCAATAAGCTCCGGCAATTTGCGTTAATTTGAACGCCTCGGGATTTATTTCCAAAGTGTTTTTAACATGCGGTCCTTTGCATAAATTTTCAAACCAATCGGATCTGTAAAAGCTGACATTCTCTTCTCCAGCTTTTTTGAGATCACGTATTAGCTCGCTTTTATAAGGATCATCTTTATATTCAGACAAAGCATTATCAAAATCAACATTATGTTGGACAAAATCAATTTTTTGCTTTATCATCTCTTTCATTCTTTTTTCAAGTTTGGAAAAAATCTCTTCCGAAATACTCTCCGGCAGATCATAATCCTGATAAAAGCCGTTATCAATCACCGGCCCCACGCCCAAACCGGCCTTGGGATAAATTTCCAAGACGGCCATGGACATGAGGTGGGAGAGCGAATGGCGAATTTTTTCTAATCGTTGTTTATCTTGCGACATATTAATTCGATTCAAGAATCTAACGCAACAAATTATCAGTGATTTTTAAAAATAATCAAATTTCAGTCCGCCAGCCCAAAGGACTCCTTCGTGAGCTGGCGGACAAAATTTCAAACACCGGTATTAACATTTTGAGAATTTTGGATTTTGATTATTGGAATTTATTTGGGATTTGATATTTGGAACTTGTAATTTTTTTATCAAGTGTTGCGTTAAAAACTTGAGTCCAAGTTTGTATAATTCTGTATAATTCTGTTTAATTTTTTGTAATTTACTGCAATTCCTAATTCACGACGCACGATTCACCCTTCGGCTATGCCTAGGGCATGCTCCGCATGATTCACCGCCAATTGTCCAATTGAATCGTGTTGCGCGCATCGTGCATCGTGACTTCAACGCACGCTCTTCACCACCACATTCACGTGATCTTTGACTTGCGGCACAGTCCTAATCCACGCCGGAGTGAAATCAATGTCAACCGAGTTAACATGATCCAGAGATAAGACATACCGGCGGATGTCATCTCTGCTCTTCCCGAAAAAAATTGTCTTATCAAGCTGTTTGCTTCCTGGATTGAGACTGGCTATTCCATCATAAAACACTGACAAGACCGTCTTTCCTGTTCCCTGATCATAAGAATCCAATGTAATTGTCGGCTCGCTGCCAGAAGGCTGAATATTATCGCTATCCATCACCGCTTTTTTCATAAGCGCATCCGTAGCGAATTTCGCGATATCATCCTTATTGTAAAATATCCCAAGCACAGTCGCGTTCATTGACATAACAAATTCGGTAACTTCCTTGCCCAATTCAGCATTCACTTTATAGCTTTGGCCAACGACAGAAAAAATTCCAATCAGATTATCATGCCCCTCTGATGATAATTTTTTCTCTCCTTCCAATCTAATTTGCTCAAGCATCTCTTTTTCAGCTTTATCAATATCTTCTTGACTCAAAACTCCAATTGTCTTCATTCCGCCTGACATTGAACCTGCGCTTGTCCCATAAACCTCTTTTTGCCGCGCCTCATTCAGCCCCGGAATAGTAAAGTTTGCGGGTCCGATATTCCCGCTTTTACCTGCTTGATCAGCGTATACTTCTACGTCAACTGTCCCTTGGGCAGGCGCAGTATCTCCCTTTTTTAGACGAAAAAGAATCCCGTCTGGCGACAAAAATCTAGTCGTAACGACGAGCGGCTGCGCTGTTTTGGAAATATTATGCAGAGTAATAATTCCGGCGGCGATCCCAGGCGCCTCGCTATTGCCGTTGGGAGAGAAACTCTTTGTCAGGCTTACCGTACTCGTAACAACCGCGCCGGCAACTTGGTTGGCGGACGTAGTTTCGCCAATCTCAACTGTAAAATTTACATTCACTGGTGTTGCTTTGGTAGTAATTGTGATGGTAGCTCGCTTTGACGACATGAAGACAATCATGCCCAAAAGCACAATAGTAATCAACAAAAAAGACAAAGCGACAATTTTGTAAAACCGCACTGGCTGATTTCTTGAGACGCTTGTTTCTTTTCTTCTTGGAGTCATAGATTGATATTATTTTACTATACTATACATCTGCACGCAAGATGCAATCTATGTGCAAAAAATTTCGGTCTCTAATCAATGACACGGAATACTTCTTCAACTGTTGTCTTTCCATTTAGCGCTTTAATAATGCCATCCTGAACCATTGTAATCATGCCATCTTCAACCGCCATTCGCTCAATATCATATTCTGAAATCTGCCCAGAGAGTATTGCTTGTTCAAATTTTTCCGTAACTATAAAAATCTCAAAAATTCCAATTCTTCCCTTGTATCCCATTCCGTAGCACTTCTCACACCCTTTGCCGGCAAAAAACTCAAGCGTTTTTTTCTGAATATCCTTTTTTACTCTCTCTGGCATGCTGTCTGCCACCTCCTGTACGCGTCCCAAAAAATCTTTGTCCAATTCAATTTTTTGTTTGCATGATTCGCAAATCCGACGGACAAGCCGTTGGCCAATTACACAATTCAATGCCGGCGCGAGCAAAAAAGGCTTGACATTCATTGATAAAAATCTCGGAATGGCGCCGGCGGCATCGTTGGTGTGAATAGTAGATAAAATTAAATGGCCGGTGAGCGAAGCCTGTATCGCAATGTCTGCGGTATCCAAATCTCTAATTTCTCCAACCATGGCTATATCCGGATCTTGGCGCAGCATCGATCGCAAACCTTTGGCAAATGTGTATCCGCTATTTTCATCAATCTGGCTTTGGTTTATACCCTCCACTTTATACTCAACCGGATCTTCAAGAGTAATAATTTTAACGCCGGGCTTATTGAGTATATACATAATAGCGTAGAGTGTCGTACTCTTGCCGCTTCCGGTGGGCCCGGTCGCTATAATCATGCCGTTGGGGCGTTCTATTTGCCGCTTCAACTTCTCAAAAGCTTCCGCCGACAACCCGAGGCTCTCCAAAGTAATCTGCTCATGAGATTCAACCAAAAGACGCATCACAATACTTTCACCATATACTGTCGGGATGGTGGAAACACGGACATCAACATCGCCGCTGGATAATTTTATTGAAAATCTTCCATCCTGCGGCGCATCATTGATATTTATTTTTAAAGATGAAACCAGCTTTATTCGCGACACCATCTTATTGTATTCATCTTTTCGTATTGTCGCCGCATCGTATAAAATGCCATCAAGCCTTACCCGCACAATAATTTCTTGCTCCCCCGCTTCTATATGCACATCAGACGCATTCAAGCGCAATGCAGCAGCCAAAACTGCGGTAAGGCTGTCGGTTGTAGAAGCTCCAGCTAACAACTCTTGCAGAGAATTTAAGTCTTTAACATTCGCTTGAACTTTGTCCAAATCACTTTCTTTAATTTCAATATCTTTGCTGATCGGCTTTACTGTTGGCAAAGTCTTATACATCTCTAGAATCCGATCAAGGCTTTTTTCTGAAATTACATATACTGTTGCTTTCGCGTGATTGCGCTCTTCCAGCTGATACACGATCTCGTCAATCTGTTTCTCCGTAGGATCCAGCGCGCCAATTCGTATCTCATCTGGTGTTGCCATAAAACAGACAGCGCCCAATTCTCTGACCTTCTCTTCTGATATTTGCCGCATTGCCGCATGGCTGATTGGAAATTTTTCTAAATCAATGTGCGAATAACCAATAGAACGCGCAAACCGCTCTGTTTCAATTTCCTTTTCTTTCAGCGCAATTTGGCTTATTTTTTTTTCAAGTTTTTTCTCAATTTCCTTTGATGCGACTTGCAAACTCGGCGCGCCGCCGCCTTGAGAGGCGGCTGAGCCATTAGCATCACTAATTGAATACAAAACAGACATATGATGAAACGGATAATTAGGAATGAAATCCTGCCCAGCCCAAAACTCTGCTCCCGATACCATGCTTATGCATCTTCATGAAAAGATACGTCCATGATGCCGTAGTAAACACGCTAAATACTGAACCTGCAAATACAATAAAAAGAAGAAACAAAGCAAGCCCCGCCATCATTGCGATAAAATACAATGTACTGCTTACAATTTGTATCGCAATAACCCACAAAAACAGCGTGGGTAAAAAAAGCAGAAAAAATGAAGCCAGCACGACAACTCCAAGCACGATATTAAGAAAAAGAATGATTAATCCTACTTCAATAGAAACCAACCAATGATCTAAAAATAGCTTCCAAGCAGCCTCAATAGCATTGCCTAGGGAATATTCCTCTACCACGACATACCCAGCCGCATAGATGGCCAAAAAAGACAAAATCATCCCAACAATAACAACGAGAATAAACAACAGGACAAATATAATAAAATCAGCGCCGCTCGCATTGATAATGACATTAACCGTAGCAAAGCCCATAAGAATAGCGAAAGCCAAAAGCGCAATCTTTTTCAAAAGATTCAGAAAAAATAATCGCCAAAAATGTTTTGTTCCTGCCTGCCACGCGACATCAATATCTAGCAATTTTTTCTTTCTAACAAACTGCGCGGTTGAATGAACCAGCGCGCCCTGTGACGCGACAGAAACAAAAATAAATAACAAACCAAAACCAATGAATACAACCACCAGCCACAAAAACCACATCCAGCCATCTATCGGGAGGGTAAAAGAATCTTGCAAAAACGGAGAACCAACAAATTCCGGCAAAAGAATCCAATTTGGGAAAAAAGCGTAATTACTGCCGACTAGACCCACTTTCATCACAAGCTCAAGCATGCCCATCTGCCCCAAAAAAGCGGCAAATAACCCAAATATCCAAAGTGATTTGTGGCGCCAAGCCAATTGCCAACTCTCGCGAATCGCCTGACGATAGAGCGGTACTTTTGTCATATGATTGTGTCATGGAGCATGTAACATGAAGCCGGTAACAAATAAATAACCGCGTTAACAAGCTAGATGTTAAATGTTTTATGATATGTGTTACATGAATAATGTTTATATTATACCACACTTTCAAAAAATAAGCACCAAAAAGCCCGCCAGCGCGGGCTTCACGATACACGATACACGCAACACGACACAATTCGCCATGGGTCGTGCTGTGTGCATCATGCATCTTGTCAGCGTACTCCCACCAATTTCATTATTTCACTCATCGTCCTATCCGCAATCGCTTGTGCTTTCTCTGCCCCTTTTTTCAAAACGTTGGCAATCTCCTCTTGATTGGCTAATAACTCTTTGCGTTTTTTTCTAAACTCGGTAAAATAACCGCTCACCGCTTTACTGACTGCCATTTTCAAATCGCTGTAACGGATTGAACCATCTTTTTCCGCCGCCGCAAAACGCTGATAAATATCTTCATCCCCAAATTCATTCAACAGTACCAATAAATTCTCCGCCCCGGGCGCGCTCCCTCCGCCCGTGGTGGCGGTTACCGCCCTTTTCAATTTGTTTTCAACCGTCCCCGGCTCGTCCGCCAGTTCAATCACCTGTCCCTCGCCCAAACTTTTACTCATCTTTTTCTCCGGCGCGAGCAAACTCATTACCCGCGGTATTTTTGTCAGCAATGCTTTGGTTTCCGGAAAATAATCTCCGTAACGATTATTGAACCAGCGGGCGATGTCGCGCGTCAGTTCAACGTGCTGAACCTGGTCCTCGCCCACCGGCACGCGCGTGCCGTGGTAAAGCAAGATGTCGGCGGCTTGCAAAACCGGATAAGTAAAAAGACCGGCATTGATATTTTTTTTCTGTCTCACGGCCTTATCTTTGAACTGCGTCATCCGCTCCAATTCGGCAATCGGCGTCACGCAATTAAAAATCCACCCCAGCTCGGTGTGCCCGGGAACATGCGACTGAACAAATAACGTTGTTTTCTCCGGATCAATTCCGGCGGCCAACAATTCCGCCGCGGTCTTGGTAATTTGTTCCCGCCGCGCCTCGGCCGTCATGTTTCCGGTCAGGGAATGGAGGTCAGCGATAAAAATATACATTTCATACTCGCCGGACGCCTGCAATTCCACCCAGTTTCGGACCGCGCCCAAATAGTTGCCGATATGCAGGGGGCCGGTG
>Ga0265292_1000445_pt1 | contig 59747 bp, 58 predicted proteins | sample Munlanlewell296A_FD_189080 | JGI IMG/M metagenome (GOLD analysis project Ga0265292, IMG submission 189080) | Leachate microbial communities from a municipal landfill in Southern Ontario, Canada - Leachate well 296A | ecosystem: Engineered > Solid waste > Landfill > Unclassified | place: Canada...
ACACCTTGAAGTCTCCGTTCGACTTCATGATCACCGACTTCCCTCCGTCCTCGTTCGCGCCTTCGAACTGCTCCATCATCTTATCCATCGAGATAGCCCCGCTTATTTTTTTCATCTCTCCCACCCCGATCTTCCCTTGCGAAGAACTTCCTTTCTCGTCGCCTTCGCGATCAGCAAACGCTTTATGGGTAGGCAGGGTTGTGGCAACAAGCGCAAACGCAGCAATCCCCGCGAACGTTATAAATAATATTTTCTTTGTCATAAATAAAAATCTTGTCCCGACCTTTCTTCTTGCCTATGTATATTGTAACGGATGAAGCGGTCAACTGTTACAAACTAGACCGTTCATGCGTCGAGGGTCATCAGGGGCGATCGATGCGCTCTTTTCGGGCGAATTTTTGACAAAACGCCGACGATCCGCTACTATTCAACGACGATAATATAAACCAGAGTATTCCCCGCTTCTCTATATCACCATCGTTAAACCGAGAATCAACAACCAAATAACGGCTCCCGAACTTAGAGTTGTCGGCGAAAAGGGGGAAAACCTTGGCGTCATGAAACTATCGGATGCTCTCTCCCTCGCAAAGCCAGGTTCCGGCCTTGATCTCATCGAGGTTGCGCCTCAAGCAAAACCCCCGGTAGCGCGGCTCATGAGTTTCGACAAATACCGCTACCAGAAAGAAAAAGAAGAGAAAAAGGAGCGGCTTTCGCAAAAAACGGGCGGGTTCAAACAAATCCAAATCAGCGCGCGATCCGCACGAAACGACCTTCTTATCAAGGTAAAACAGCTCGAAAAATTCTTAAACGAGGGAAACCAGGTAAATATACAACTGCGGCTCCGCGGGAGAGAAAAATACAATAAACCCTGGGCGTTTCAAAAACTTGAAGAGTTTTTGAAAATGATCACCGTGGAACACAAGAGAATGTCCGAGGCGCGATTCGGCGGGTACGGTCTCGGGATACAAATTGCGAAAAAATAATCCCTCGCTCTTCGAAGATTTAATTTCATCCTTACGGTACAAAATGATTATGAAATATCAAAACTGCACACAAGGTCATGGTTCAATAACGGATACCGCCTCTTTCGGGGCGCGATCTCCGAAGAGTGAGGGATGAAAAAAAGCGTTCGAAAACGAATTCGCATCACGCGAACCGGGAAAGTTCTTCGGCGGCAGACGTCGGTGAATCATTTCCGGACAAGAAAATCACAAAAAAGCATCCGTGGAAAACGGAAATCTTTTGTGCTCAATCATCCTAAAAGGTCCGTTGCGCGGATGTTCAATTCATAAACCATGCCACGAGTAAAACGAGGAACCACAACCCACAAGCGGCGCGAGCGAGTACTCCGCCACGTCAAAGGATTCCGATGGGGTAGAAAATCCAAAGAACGTTTTGCGAAAGAAGCCCTTCTTCATGCGTGGTCGCGCGCTTTCCGCGGACGGAAAGAGAAAAAGCGCGTCTTCCGGAAACTCTGGAACGTGCAGATCAATGCCGGAGCGCGGGGCGAAGGAATATCGTATAGCAAGCTTTTCGGAGCGTTAAAAAAGAAGAACATCAAGCTCGACCGGAAAATCCTGGCGGATCTCGCGAAAAATGAACCGGCAGTATTCAAAAAAGTAATCGAAAAAGCGATGCACTAAGCAATCGCTTTTTCTTTTTTGAGAAGTCTCTCTTTTTTCTTCGTTCCCCAGCGATACCCTCCCGCCGTTCCATCAGAACGAATCACTCGGTGGCACGGAACGCGCCACCGGGAAGCGTCATAGCGGTTTAAAATATTTCCCACCGCCCGATATGCCCGGGGTCGTCCAGCGCGTCGCGCTACGTCTCCGTACGTAAGCGTCTTACCGCGCGGGATTCGCTTGACGATGCCGAGAACCTTTGTGGCGAATGAAGTCATACGCGTCCTTGAGCGCTCGCTTCGTGCCAAAGTACTTCCCCAGGATCCGTATCGCATCGTCATAGAGAAACCACGCAAAACCGCTGTGCTCTCGGGGAACGATTCTGATCTGCGCCTGCCGCGTTTCCGCAAGATAGAGGATCACCTTATCGAAAATCTTTTTGCCGTCACCGAAGAAATGGAACTTCACGTATGTTTTAAACTCGGGCACAATATGGAGTTCCGAGTGTTTCAGGCCGGTTTCCTCCTCGGTCTCGCGAAGCGCGGTCCGAAGCGCGTTCTCTCCCGGATCGAAATGCCCTTTCGGGAAATTCCAATATCCTCCGCGCCGATAGAGAAGCAAAAACTTAATGCCCTCGGGCGTTCGCCGATATATGATAAATCCGGCAACAACTTGGTGCTTAACCTCTTTGATATTTTTTTGCGCATCGCCGCCGGCCGGGCGGCTTGGTTTTCCCGTTGTCATAATCTATTTTAAGAATCTTACCATTTTATCGAGCGGCCAGGCGTTCACAATATCCTTTCGTTCGGCCCAGCCTCGCCTGGCTTGCGCAATGCCATATTCAAGGAAGTCGAGATGGGCTGGGTTATGGGCGTCGGAATCGATGGACATTTTCACGCCCGCTTCAACGCATTTCCGAATATGATCGTCCTTCAGGTCGAGCCGTTCGGGAAGAGCGTCTATTTCCAGAATCGTTCCTGTCTTCTCCGCGGTCTTTATGATCTCATCAATATCGAGGTCTATCGCTTTTCGCTTCTGTACTATGCGGCCGGTGGGATGGAAAAGAATATCAACGTGAGGATTCGTCATCGCTCTTTTAATGCGCCCGACTTGATCTTTCCTCGGCAGGTTAAAATGCGAATGGACCGATGCGCCGACAACGTCGAGCTTCGAGAGCGTTCGGTCGGGAAGGTCCATCGATCCGTCTTTTAAGATGTCGCATTCCGTTCCTTTCAAAATCTTGATTTTCCCGGCAAGTTTTTTATTCACGCGATCGATTTCCGCCATTTGTTTTATAATCCGTTTTTCATCGAGCCCATGAGTCATCGCAAGGCGTTTCGTGTGGTCGGTAATCGCGATATATTTAAGCCCCCGTTTCTCCGCCTCGCGAGCCATCACTTCTATCGATCCAGAGCCATCCGTCCAGTCTGTCTGTACCTGAAGGTCTCCTTGTATGTCTTTATATCCGATAAGGCGCGGCAACCTCTTTCCCCGAGAAAGTTCGATCTCTCCCTTGTTTTCTCTCATCTCCGGCTCGATATATTCAAGCCCAAGCGCCGCATAAATCCCTTCTTCCGTTCCCCCGGCAATTCTTTTTCCTTTCCGGAAGAGTCCGTATTCGTTGAGCTTCAAACCTTTTTTCATCGCCAATTCCCGGAGTGCCACGTTGTGATCTTTGGATCCGGTGAAATAACTGAGCGCTGCGCCGTAGGATTCCGGAGAAACCACGCGGAGGTCTACGTCTATCCCCGACTGCAGTTTTATCGACGACTTCGTCTCCCCCTTGGCGTGCACGCGGACAACTTCCGGCATCCGGACAAAATAATCCATAACCGCCTTCGGCTTCTTCGATGTCGCAAGGATGTCTATGTCTCCAATCGTTTCCTTTCCGCGCCGCGCCGACCCCGCGACAATGATTTTTCCGACGCCACCCACTCCGCGAAGCTTTTCTTCTATTTTTCGAATTTCCGTCACGAGGAATCCAAGCACAAAACGTCCGCCGGAGCCCCGTACAAATTCAATGCTCTTCAAAATATTCTCTTCTGTCTTTTTGCCGAAACCGTTGAGCGTAGCGATTTTTCCTCTACGCGCGGCGCGCTCGAGGCCGTCTAGGTTTTTAATCCCGAGCTTTGTATAGAGTTTTTGGATTGACTTCGGGCCGAGTCCTTCAACCTTCCGAAGCTCGGCAAGTTCGACGGGGGTTTTTCGTTTGAGTTCGTCGTAATACTTGAGGTGGCCGGTTTTTAAGAGCTCCTCGATTTTCTCTCCAATCGAGACTCCAATGCCGGGGATCTTTTCGAGACCCTTAAGTCCTCCTTGTTCATAGATATTGTGCAATTCCTCGCCAAGCCCGGAAACCGCCTCGGCAGCCTTTTCATAGGCGCGCGGCTTAAATGGCACGCTTTGCATCTCGAGGTATGCGGCGATTTCGGATAAAACCTCAGCTACTGCTTCATTCGAAGTCATTACAACAATTAACGCCCAATTGGGACGACGCTAAACCCTTCTCCTTCCAAAACAAAGTGGGCTCGACCGCCTTTTACGATTTCTCTTTTCAATATTTTTTCCGCCAACGGCTCGCGTAATTTCTCGCCAATGACGCGCCGGAGCGGGCGCGCCCCGAATGCCGGATCGTATCCAAGCTGGACTAATTTTTTAACAACCGCCTCATCGAACGTAAGCGTAATGCCTTGCTCGCGAAGCGTATCTGCGACATCTTTCAGATTTAACACCACTATCTTCTCGAGGTCTTTCGGGTTCAAGTTCTTGAACACAATTACTTTTGAAAATCGGTTTAAGAGTTCCGGCCTAAAAATATCAACCAGTTTTCTTTTGAGATATTCTGCAATGTCCGTCATCGATTGACCCTTGTTCAGGGCGTCGTTGATGATATCCGAATGGGCGTTCGAGGTCGCAATAATGATCGTGTTTTGAAAATCAACGGTCCTGCCGAGATTGTCGGTGAGGCGGCCGTCATCAAACACCTGCAGGAAGAGATTCAGGATGTCGGGAAATGCTTTTTCGAATTCGTCGAGCAAGATCAAACTATATGGTTTCTGCAAGATCGCTTCGGTAAGGGCTCCTGTAGTTTTTCCGTCCGGAGAACCAATAAACCGATAAAAGCTTTGCTTGTCTTGATATTCGGTCATATCGAACCTGACCATTGCGTCCGGCGAGCCGAATTGGACACGCGCAAGAATTTTTGCAAGCTCGGTTTTCCCAACTCCCGTAGGGCCGACAAACAAGAATGCGGCGATTGGTCCTCCTTTGCGGCTCAAGCCGCTCCGGTATTCACGGAGCGCATTTGCAACCGATTTCACGGCCTCTTCCTGGTCAACAAGACGCTCGTGGATGATCGCCTCGAGGTTCAGAAGCTTCTTGGCTTCCGCGGCCCCCGCTTCGTGGATTGGGATGTTCACTTTCGTCTCGGCGACGGCTATGACGAGCTCCGGGCCGAGCGCTTTTTCCTCGCGACGCTCCGCTTCGACGAGGGCCCCCTTCAAGAGCTCTTCCGCGCTTGAAGGAAGGAATTTATTCCTGAAATATTTTTTAGCGAGCTTCACCGCCTTCTTGATCGCGCCGAGGCTCACCAGTATTCCCGATCGGCGCTCAAGAATGAGGCTCTCATAAATCAGGATGGTTTCCGCCTCTGGCTCGCTCACTTCACTCACCCGAATTGTTTCAAAGGCCCCGGCAAAATCGCTTCTCGGCTCAATCAAACTCTTAAATTCCCTGGGGTACGTTGAGCCGACCACCGGAAAAGCGTTGTCCATAATAATCGGCATAAACGCATCTGCCGCGGAGAGATACGCGGTTCCCGATGTGTTTACGAGGTTGTGGATTTCCGGGATATAGAGAATAACGTTCCCGGCTATAACAATTTCTTCTACTATTTTTTTAATCCGTTCCTGTAGATCCCCTGGGGCGGATCCGGCGACGAGATTGTTCAGTTGTAGGGCAACAAGCCGCTTATCGAAAAGCGCCGGAGGGACCTCGTCCTTCACGAGCTGGAAAGCCAGATGGGCAATAATAGTTTCTTTCCCGATCCCGGCCTCGCCCACAAGGAGAGCGTTTGGATTCACGGGTCTGGCAAGCGTCTCAATGAGCCGTCCATACTCCGCCGCGTGGCCGATAAGGAACCCTACTCGTTTCTGACGCGCAAGATCCGTGAAGTCGGTGCTATACCTGTCGAGTGTCGGCGTCGGGCGGCTTGTCCATGCCCGATTCATAACCCGATGCCGCAATCCACGCTGGGATTCAAATGTAAACCCGCCGAGCGTTGCGGGAATTCTCCAAAACCTCCATAACCGACGTCTTGCGACGCCGAAAATCATTGCCCGCTCGAGATCGCCGGCCTCAAGCGAAAACATGCTGAATAGGCGTTCAATGAAACCGTCCTTCATGAGAGAAAGGGCGGAAAAGAGATCGCTTAAGCCGATAAATTGATGTCCCCCGTCCACTGCGGCAGAAAACGCCCCGAGCGCCAGCTGTTCGGCCTTGCCGCGCAGCTCTGCCTTGTCGAACGGAGCGCTCTTTTCTTCTTCCGCGCCTTCTTCTAAAAACGCCTCTATTTTCTGCCTGAATTCATCCGGCTTTACATCAAGACGCCGCAACCCTTCTTCAATCTCTCGAAAGTTCGCGAGTTGATGGGCGATCTCCAGAAAAAAGTTATGCCGGGCGAGCGATGATTTGTCGAATGCTTTTTCAATCGCGGAAAACGCTCTTGGTCTTATATAGCGTGCAAGATTAATCTTGCCCATCTCCGACATTTCCGAAAACGGCTTATCCCCTTGGTGAAGATGGATGATCCGATCGATAAGAAAGAGGGTCAAGAAAAATCCGAGAGACCGAATCCATGAAATATCCGCAAGAAAAAACGCGAACGCGGCGACTGCGAGAACTAAATAGTTCACGTAGCTCACAATCCGGACAACCAACCGACCGGCAACCGTCATCTTAAGCCGAGGGTCGTCGAAATAAATATGGCGTTCTTTAGAGGTGTCGGATGGCATAAATAAGGATGATAGGTAAAACCGACACCCAGACAAAATACAGGGCGAGGAACAGGAGTAGAACGATCGTGTATGTCACAAGGCCGATGAGAATTCTCCCGGAACGGAAAATTACGCCGAGGATTCTTCCTACGATCGTGTAGTCTTTGTAGAGCGGCTGGAAAAAATATTTGACGGTGATCCGAATCGCAAGCGTGCGGTCAAGTCGTTCCAAGAATGAGAGCTGTTTATGGAAAAACCTCCGAGACGCATCTGCGTACCAATGATGAAAAAAATCACCAAAGCGATAAAAAAACCTCGAAACCAGGTATCCCACGGCAGAATCCATCCGCTCAATTATACCAGAAAAATCAAAACAGTTTCTCCCGAGAGAGGCTCTTTTTCTTCGCCGATGGGAGCACCGGAACTTTTCCTGGGGCGGCTTCAACCACGCTTTTTCCCGCAATGATGTCGGGAAGTTTCTTAAAACTCTCTTCCAGCTGTTTCATGACCCCCGTTGATCGGAGCGCGGCCGCAGGATGGAATACGGGTACCACAAGCCTGCCATCGACTCGGAATGCTTTTCCTTGATCGCGGCTAATCTTTGCATCGGGCAGAAAATAATTCATTGCAAATCGCCCCAAGGGAACTATGATTTTGGGGCTTAAAATCTCTATCTGCCGGGCAAGATATGGTTTGTATGCCTCGATTTCCTCGGGGAGCGGATCTCGGTTCTCCGGCGGGCGGCGCTTGATAATGTTCGTGATATAAACATCCTCTCGCCTCCATCCGATGCTTTTAATCATCTGATCGAGAAGTTGGCCGCCTCGACCGACAAAGGGTCGCCCCAAGCGGTCTTCGTGGAACCCGGGGCCTTCGCCGATGAACATCACCGCGCAGTCGGGACTCCCTTCCCCGAATACCAAATTCGACTCGCGGAGCGGGAGCGAAGCGTCGGCTGCAATTTCTTCTTCGAGTTTTTTAAGGAGTTCGCTTTTGCTCATCTTCTTTCGCTTGCTTCGCCTCAAGGGCAGTTAAAAGCGTTTCTGCCGCCCTTGTATATTTTTCGGGCCTTAACACCATTTCGTTGTGTGTACCGGCAACAGAGGCGAAGCCGTCCATCATCTTTTCCCATCCTCCAGGATGCTCGCCGATGGCTTGTTGCATCCGATCCATCGGAAATCCTTTATCATCAACTGTGTGGATAATTGCCACTCGGATCCCTCTCGCGCGAAGTCCCTCGAGCATCTCTCGAATATCTGACTGGGATACGGCTTGAATCTCTTCAAAAGACTTCCGTGGCTCAGAGAAAATTGTCTTAAGATATTCGGATAGATTAAACGCGTTCTTTTCTTTCGGCGGCTCCCTTAAGACGCGGCGGAGGATCTCAATGGTTGCGTTTGCGGTGAAACCCGCCCCAAGACGGAGAAGGTTATCTTTTCCAATCATCCCGGCTGGGTTCACGAGAATAAGATTCCTGAATTTCTCAGGATAAAGTGTCGCAGCGATAGCCGTGTATAATCCTCCTTCGGAATGAGCGATGACATCAACCTTATCAATCTGCTTCTGCTCGAGAGCCCGCATGATAGCCTCCACTCGGCGAAGCTCTGCTAAGGGTTCTGCCATCGGAGAATTCTCAAGATCTTTCTTTTCGACACCGTGAGGGGCATTGACCGAAATCGCTCGCCTACCAGCTTCGACGAGCGAGAAGAGACTGTACTTCATCCCTCGCGGCGTAAACGCCCATCCAGGGGCTACAAGGACAGGGACGTCTGACTTCTGTTTCTCTGGAACGAGATCGTGAACTTCGATCCTCTCGCCACTAATTTCAAGAACGTCTGGATGCTCAAACTGATCATCCGGAGATTTTTCTCCGATTTCACGAGCTTCTAAAGCTCCGGATCTTTCTCTCATGTCTTCTTTATAGAGCAGCCATTCGCATACGTCAATCGCAGACGCAGAGGAACTACTCGAAAACGTGCCCTCGTCCACTGCTCGTCCGATAATCTACAGGCTTAGAACGGACTCCAAAGCGGCGGGAAGTTCTATCGTCCCGTCTGACCCAGCAAAATGTTTTTTCTGATGTTCAATAATGATTTTTGAGCCTAGCTTTTCCCGGAAATCATCTTGATTATCGAGGGGAACCCAGGGATCATTGTCGGAAAAGATGGCAATGCTTTTGTTGAGGTGGGTTCTGATTTTTTCTAAATTAATGGGCGCTTCGAGCCAGTGTTTGTCGGTTGCCCGAACAGCGGGATCGTCTTCTAATCCCGACAGATGTTTGAAAAAACCGGCGACGAAAACTGCGCCGCCGACTTTGGTGCCCGCAGGCAATGATTCAATATAGCGCGCAATGGCTTGGCATCCCATGCTGTGCCCCACGAAATAAGTGTTTTCGTCCGCAGTTCCGACCGCTTTAGCGAGGGCGGGAACCCACTTTGGTATCCTGGGGGTTCCGGCGTCCGGAAGCTGGGGAATAGAGACCTCGAATCCTTTAATCTCTAGTTCTTTTTTTAACCACGGATACCAGCCTTCGTGAGGGTATCCATCCCAGCCGTGAACTATAAAAACTCTCTTTTTCATAGATATTTAAGATTATAACTCCAGTGGTGGAATTATATAACTCCGCTCGAACATTTTTTGAACGAAAATCCTGACCGCACCCCGCCTCTATTTTTCTGGGGGAAAGGTGGCGGGGTGCGGAATGCAGTCTTGCCCGCGCGGAGGAGGAGTCTGGGGGAGGAATCCGCGCGGGCTTCGGCTTTCTGTTTTGAAAAATTTGAACGGGCTTCTCCAACTTAAAAAGGTATCTTGACGCACAATTTTATCAGAAAGAGGTGGCGAGAATCAAATTTGTATTGTGCTTGCCCCGCCCGCCCTGTGCGCGCACAAATCCCTACAAACTAGCAGGAATAGCAAAATCACCATTCTTGCATTTGTCGAGGAAAAATTCATAAAAAGCAGATTTTTCAATATTTGCTAGTTCAATTTTTGCGTCAGGAATCAATGCGTCTAATTCCGATGGCGTATCCCACAAATGATGATTTTGTACGCGAAACCAAACAGAAAAAATCAAAATTTCATAAGGTACTTTTTCATTGTTCAAACGACGATAAAGAGTGGTCGCGTCCCAAATAAAATACACAGAGAGTTCCGGATTCCATACAATTTTTTCTTCAGGATCATTATTAGCATGTTTAAAGAAATTTTTCGCTTCGTTTATTTTGTTAAACACTAATTTCTTTTTTTCGTCGCTAATTCCTTTAATGCCATCATACACAACACCCCTTTGAAGATTTTTATGCTCACATAATTTGTCAAAAATTTCATGCGCCGCGCGAGCTAGTGTGTGTACCGAAATCTCGCTTTTATTTTTAAAAAATAAGTCAATCGCTGTAATTAACTGTTCTTCGGCGGCCTTAAATTTTTCAACTTCTTTCATTATTTTCAAATAAATCAATATTCTCCTTAACTCAACTCTCTGCGTTCCGTGGTATTTCTTATTTGAATGCCGCAACTAATATAGAAACAAGTAATGAGACAAGAGAGATACCAAGTGCGATTCTGCTCGTCCATTTTTGGGAACCCTGAAGATCAACAAGTGTCTCGAGTTGAAAAACTTCTGCCGCGGTCATGTTGGCATTACATTTTTTACACAGATATGTGGAGCACCCAAATTCTGCTTGAAATTTGTGTGCTTTTCCCACTCATGTTCACAGTTATTTTTTATCATATTGTCTATAATCTATAATATATTCTTTGTGTAGTCATACTAGTTTGTAAATATAAGAGTACCCTTTAATATCCTTCCTAAAGATTCGAAGCCCCCGACATTAATGGCATAAGTAGGAATACCAAGATAGCAATTATCTTTTAGTAAAATAGCTGCACCCCCAGAATTACCGTGATCAATCTTTGCTGATGTAACATAGTGATCTCCCTCTATGCCAGAAACTATGCCTTCTGTTGCGGTTATACCAAGATTCGTACCTATGGTAGGATAGCCAAGGATAAGGACTTTATCACCGAGATCGGGTTCGTTTGTGCATACACGTAGGCGATCAGATGTTACATTATCAAAAAATCCCTCATCCGTAGAAGAGACTAACCGTAGGACCCCATCAAACTCTACTGAGGTTGTGGCTCTTAATGATATAAAGCCATAATCCTCATCTGGGCCTGGATGAAATGCATTAGTCACATTAAAAGCAGTCCGTGAGCCTTTTCCATATACACCAACGACGCAAAATTTGGCTTGGTTGCCCCGATCATCGATTATGACGTGCTTGTTGGTAACAGCGGTAACGCCACCATATATGCTCATATTTACTAAAATCGCCGATCCCTTAAGTTCTTGATTGAGTACTCGACCTGTTCGATCCTCATAAGTCCAAACACATACTACCTCTGCCACCCTATCCTTCCATTCTCTCGCAACATCAGCCGCACTTAATTCTGTGTCGGCTACCCGTTTATCTTGTCGTCTTTCAATAGAGCGTTCTTTGTTAGATTGAACCGCATATAAAGTTACTACTAAAACAACCGCGCTAATAATAATGGTGATCAGAAGTGGTATTTAAATAAATCCTTTTTGGTTTTTCATTTTTCTAGTTAGTGCTTGCACCGCCCCGCTTTCGCTTCACTTCTTCGGGGCATAAGAAAATCTAAAGCTCTCGGATTCGCTAAGATTTTCTAATGTGCCCTCGAAAGGAATTGTCCTCCAGAGGAGGATCCGCCTTCGGCGGAAACCTCTCAACTTGTGTCCTCGGGCAGATTCGAACTGCCATTACCGGCTTCGGAGGCCAGCGTCCTATCCATTGAACGACGAGGACTACATATAAATGATCTTTGTCCGCCCACTGGCGGAAGCTCCGACGCTCCCTAAGGGGAGGTCGGAGCCCCGACCTTGCGTCGGGGCTACGAGGGCGACTTTTCTGCTTCGAGCTTAATATACCCGTCCCTAACTATTTTTTCAATATACGCTTTCTTTTTAAACGCCTTCAGCCTTCGCTCTACTCTCCGGGCGATTGCTAAAGAGGTAAATTCTTGTATAAGCACCAATTCCGGATTTTTCATGCGACGGGTCGTTTTGGTTGACCCAGCACGACGTTGCACCATCCGAGCGCGCACATTGACCGTGCTCCCTATGTAAAAACTTTCCCGTTCGTCTTTGAGAATATATACAAATCCTTTCATTGTGATAGATTTCGCTCCGACGCCTTCCCGCCTTCTGTTTTTAATGAATGGCGGGAGGGGCCGGAGCTCCGCCCTCAATTAAAAAATTGAGCGGCGGAGTAAACAGCCGCGAGCGTAAAAACAAGAATAAGAATATCCACAAAATACGCCCGCGCCCGGCTTAAGACAAGCGCTCGTTTTCCTATGAACACTATAAAAACATGCTGGAGGCTTAAAAATATCCCTCCGGCTACCGCCACTGCACTCAAAAAATTATTAAATCCGGAAAAAATCAGAATGATCGGGAGAAAAACAACTATCGAAAACCCAAGCCCCATATTCCAATTCAGATCCTTCTCCAGCGAATTCCTTATCTCCAAGCCAACTGGAATATACGATGTCCAAATGCCAAAAATCCCGAGCGCCCCGAGAAGCCCCAGCCGCCAAGCCGGCCAGTTTGTGAGGCCCGAGATGGTGTTAGGGGTAACCTCGGCAGCAGATCCAAGGATACCGATAACGAACAACAAATAAAGGATTGCCGCCGCAAGCGTCCCGGTAGCAAGAGCAAGAATCGGCTGAAAGCTTTTTTCCTTCTTGTGCGCGGCGTGAAGATTATACATTGGCTCGATGGCCGTCCATCCCGCGAGCGCAAAAAGGATTGGGCCAAAAGGGAAGAAAAAATTTTGCAGATTGAGAGCTGGACCTTCCGGGAACTTCGGCGGCCAAACCATAAAGAAAATAAAAAAGATGATAAGGCCCATCAGAATGGCGCCTAAGACCTCCAGGCCGATGAGCCGCCTCAAACCCAATACAAACGGCAGTGAGGAGAGGATCCAAAAAACAACAACGCTTGCGGTTGTTCCGACGCCAGGGAAGACAAGACGCACAAACTGCCCGCCGAGGATAAGATAGACCACCAACGAGGCCACAAGTCCACCGACAATAACAAAAAAAGCCGAATAGAATCCGGCCTTACCACAATACATTTTTGTCAGGCCGAGGAGGTGTTCGCCCCGCCCCACCCGATCCAGAACTTTCCAATACAGCGAGTGGATGGTTATGATCACGGCGCTCGATCCAAAAAGATAGATAACGCCGACAATCCACCCGGACTCCCGGAAAACATATGGTAGCGCAAAAACACCAGCTCCGACCGTCGTGGCAACAAGAAGGCCGGTTTCCCGCACGAAGTTTTTCCCGTTCATTCTGCTGCGTACACAGAATCTCCTTCTCGAACCTTGTTCTCCACTTTGATGCCGATTTCCTGGTTCTTCTTCGCGGTCTCTACCGGTTTGTGGTCGTACTGCATTGACTGGATTGCTTCCTCAAAATCCGTTGTCGCTCCTTTAAACCTGACGCGGCTCCCAACGTTTACGCTCTTCGTAAATTTTACGATCGCCACGCCCAAATGCCCAAAGAAGTGGGTTACGGTACCGATCGGTTTTGGTTTAGAAGTCTTTTTTATCATAGATAATAATTGAAACGACCTTTAAGAAAACTATGTAAGGACTTTTTCTTCTTTCTGGATCATTCCGATGATTTTCTCCATAAGCTTCTCGGGGTTCGATTCGAAAACGATTTTTCCCGGCCCACGGTTTGCTTTGCGGACGATTTCTTCGGCCATGTCGGCGATACCCCCGGTTCCCGTGAGCACTCCTTGGGGTTTTTGGTCTTCAAATGCATCAGTAAATTCGTTCAAGGTCCCGATGCGGCCGCATATCGTGACTACTGCGTCAGAAGAGCGGGTAAGAAGCAGGTTCCGTCCCGCGTATCCAAAGCCGGTATACATAATAAGGTCGTGGTAATCGAGTGGGAGCCGATAGGTGTTCACGTGGTGGATTTTAGAAGCCGCCGGAGATATTCCGATTACGATTCCTCCCGCCTCCTTCGCTCCCTTCGCCGCCCAGTACGGTATCCCAGTAGTCGCTCCGGTTACCAAGATCATATTCTGGCGGGCGATCAGTTGACCGATTTTTTCTGCCTTCTCGAGAGCGTCCGCACTGCAGCCGGTGGTTTCTGCGGCGCCAGAAATGCAGATTTTATATTTAAGGCGGTTGGTACCTGAATCGTGATTATTGCTTATCGGCTCGCTGTCTTTCTTCATACAAAAATTATAGCACAGGATTTTCCTCTGGTTTCATTGAAGAATAACTTCCTGATTCTCGTCCGGGATGACGGTAGAAATCGCAAATTCGTCTCGTATTTTCTGCGCGAGAGCGATTGCCTGCTCCTCTTCCCCTTGCACCACGAAAACTTCTTTTAGGGTCATCCGCATTGGTTTCAGCCACGCAAGAAGTCTCGGTTGATCCGCGTGAGCAGAATACGCCTCGAGAACTCGCCGCTTGCACCGAACAGGAACTATTTCTCCGAAAATCTTCACCGTCGTTGCGCCGTCGAGGATCTGGCGGCCAAGAGAATGTTGCGCCTGATGGCCGACAAAGAGAATCATGTTTTTCTCACCGGAGAGATATCGCCGCTCATGATGAAGAATTCTTCCTCCTTGCGACATCCCGGATCCAGCGAGAATAATTTTTGGCGATGGGACGCCGTTGATTTGTTTCGATTCCTCCGTTGTCGGAGTAATGCGAAGGCCGGGGAAGTTTAAAATGTCGTCCGCATGCCGGACCATATGATAGGTATCTTTATTAAAATAATCCTCGTACTTTTTGTAGACGGCCGTAACTTTAATCGCAAGAGGGCTATCGACAAAAACGGGGACTCTCGGCACCCGGCCTTCCTCAAAGAGCTGGTGAAGGTGAAAGAGAATTTCTTGTGTCCGCTCGAGGGCAAAAATCGGGATCATAAGGACGCCTCCCGACCGCACGACGTCTTCAATCGCATCTTCCAGCATCTCCTGCCGCAACCCCGAATCCTCATGGACGCGGTTACCGTACGTTGACTCAATAATGCAATAGTCGGCGGCATCGAGTAGTTCCGTCGGCTGTACGATCGGAGCCGGATAATTCCCCAGATCCCCGGAGAACACTATGGTTTTCCCCTCGGTGATAATCCGTATGATTGCGGATCCCAAAACATGGCCCGCATCAAAAAATTCGACCAGGAAATTCCCCAGGTTTATCGGCGTGTGGTACGGGGTGCCTCGCCAGAGCTCCATGACCTCGCGGACGTCCTCCACGGAGTAGAGTTCCGGCCTCCCTTCCCGCTCCGCCTCCTCTTCCAGTATGTGGTGTGAATCCAAAAGAAGAAGTTCCGCGAAATCCCGCGTCGCGGGAGTGGAGTAAATCGTCCCGCGGAATCCGTCGCGGAATAGCTTTGGGAGTCTTCCAATATGATCAATGTGCGCATGAGTGATGAAAACCGCCCTGATTTCTTTTGGATCATACGGGAATGGTTCGAAGTTCTTGTGCTCGCCGTAATGACTTCCTTGGCGAAGGCCGCAATCCACAAGGATTTTTTCTTTCCCCGACTCCAAAAGGTAGTTTGCGCCAGTAACGCTCTTCGCGCCGCCGTAGAAATAGAGCTTTGTCATAGATAAAATTATACAATCAAACGGACTTTCTTCCTTGTGGGTTGATCTTTCCCTGGTTCGCTTCTTGCAAAATTTCTTCTACAACGCGTTTTTCATCCCAAGGAATTTTCCTCTCCCCCTCAACGCACATCCACACCTCTCCCCCTTTCCCTGTAAGGAGAACCGCATCGCCGGGGCGCGCCAGGGAAATCGCTTTTCTAATCGCATCCTTCCTGTCTATGATCTTATATACGGATACTCTTTTCTTCTTTTCCCCAAGAATCCCCCTCTCGACGTCATTCATAATACTCATCGGGTCCTCGTCATACGGATCTTCATTCGTAAGAACAATCTCGTTGCAGTAGTCGGCCGCGACCTTGCCCATTGCCGGGCGTTTCCACATATCACGCCCTCCCCCTTGTGCGCCAAGAAGCCCGATGATTTTCTTTGGTCTAAATAATTTCAGGGCCTTATACGCGGCCTCGAGGCTCGCCGGCTCGTGCGCATAGTCGACGACAACCGTAAATTTTTGCCCCTTATTAACAAGCTCCATCCTCCCGGGAATCTGCCTTGCTTCGCGCAGTGCGGCTTGAATTGTTTGGGCGGAGACGCCCTGGGAAAGCGCCGTGCAAATTGCGGCAGCGGCATTATAGACATTGAATTCCCCCCGAAGCGGCGCTTCGAATGTCTTGCCCGCCATCCGAAACCTTATTGTATCGCGGCCTAGTTTTACGTTCGAAATCTGATATTTATTCTCTATCGGAACGGTATACTGGCCGGAGGCTTTCTGCCCATAACCATATTTCACCTTGACGTTCGGCTTCAAGAAATACAGCACGTTTTTGTCATCGAGGTTATAAACACCAATGCCGCCGCTTCGTCTCGCGACTATTTTAAACAATTCTGTTTTCGCGTCGCGATACCGCTCAAAACTGCCGTGCCGCTCGATGTGTTCGGGCGAAAGATTAGTGAAAACGGCGACCCGATAGTCGATGAAGCGATGGCGGTGTTGCAGGATGCCCTCCGAGGAGGTCTCAACTACGGCGTACTGGCATCCGCCCTGTTCCATCTCCGACAACAGCTTTTGGAGCCCAAAGCGGCCGGGCATCGTCTGTTTCGTTCTGTTGATAAATTCTTTCTCGGCTATCTTGATATTCACCGTTGTCAAAACTCCAACCCGGAATCCGGCGGAGGTCAAAATCTGGCCGATGAGATTACATGTTGTGGTTTTTCCCTTCGTCCCCGTAACCCCGACCACGATCATCTTTCTGGACGGAAAACCGTGGAGGAGCGCGCCAAGGAAAGCCATGGCGAGATGATACAGCCCAACTGCGCGCGGAAATTGATACAACGATCTCGCTAGCGGAAGTCGTTTTATTGTTTCTGCGATTCCCATTGAAACATCTCTTTTTTTGCTCTTATCTGTTCTTCCCGCCCAATACCTTTAGGGCTTCTTTGAGGCGTGCTTCCGTGTTTTGAATCTTCTCGCCAATCTTTTGAAGCGCGGCCTTGGCCTGATCTTTCCGATATCCCAGCCCGACAAGGGCCTCTAGAATGTCCGCGTCCGACTCCATAATGCCGACTGTCGCTTCAGTTTTTTCTCCTTCAACCTTGTTCCGTAATTCCAAGACGGCTCGCTCCGCGGTTTTCCGTCCGACACCAGAGGCGCGAGTCAGGAGGTCGGGTCTCCCCTCTTTGATCGCCGCCGTAAGCTGTTTCAGCTCGGCAACGTCCAAGATCGCCAGGGCCGATCTGGGACCTATGCCGGAGACGGAATTTAGAAGTTCGAAAAATCTCAATTCATCGGGGCTCACAAATCCGTAGAGCTCGAGCGCGTCTTCGCGGACATATAAGCGGCAGAAAAACGTAAACTTCGAGCCGAGAGCGGGAAGATTTCCCAGGGTCCGTCGATGTGTGAGAATTTTAAAAGATAAGCCGCCGATATCGATTGCGGTAAAATTCCCTCCTTTCGGGCCAAGTTTGCCGGTTACGCTATAGATCATGTGACTATTATAGTCCAATATCTTGCTCTGCGTAACGGCTTGAAATGTTCTCGATCCCTGATATACTGGCCTTACGTATGCCAATTATCCAGTCAGCAAAAAAAGCGCTGCGGCAGAATGTCCGGCGGCGCACGCGAAATACAAAACAAAAGGAGTCATATAAGAAAGCAGTAAAACAGTACAGGAAGCTGGTTTCGGAAAAGAAACTCGATGATGCCAAAAAGCTTCTTCCTGCGGTATTCAAGGTTCTTGACAAGGCCGCGAAAACCGGCGTGATCAAAAAAAACAAAGCAAGCCGACTAAAATCGCGTCTTGCAAGGCTTATCCGCGCCGAGCGCTAGGAAAGAATAAGATCTACGAGCGCTTCTTCGTATTCCAACTTCCCGGATTTTATCGCAAGGTCGTACCGGGCCATTGCCGGAATTTTCTCCTGCCACCCCGCCGCGAGAATATTGAAAATCTTTGCCGGCGGCTCGTTTTCCGCAAGCACCCGCTCGAGAAGGGCGGTTCGCTGGGCGATGTCCGACCCGCGTAAACCATACAGGAGGTTCCAAAAGTTCGGAGTAACTTCCAGCCCAAGACGTTCGAGGTCTTCTTTCTCGATGACGGATTTTTGAATCCACTGCAGTTTCTCAAGTTCCGTTACAAGCCGCCACGAATCCCCTTCGTATGCGGCCGCGAAAAAGCTGAGCGCGGACTCCGCAAATTTGACCTTTCTCTTTCGGGCTTCTTCTTTTATAAACGACTCCCGCTCTTTCCCGCGGAGAATATCAAAGGCTTGTGACAAAGTCGGCGTCTTAAGAAGGAACTGCAGGGTTTTCGCCGGTTTTTCACGCTCCGAAAGCAAAACGGTTGTCTTTGGCGCTTTCGCGAGTTCTTTGAGCTCTTTGGCCAGCGCTTCTTTGTCCGTTGACTCAAACGCGTTTTCGACAACCGTCAGTCGTGCCGGGTCGAATATGGACTGGCTTCTTACAAAATCGTGGAATTGCGGCATGCTCTCGTCGGATGAGAGATCGAAAGAGCCTACCCCAAACACAGAATGTTTTTTTTGAAATTCCTCGATAACCGACTTTTTCTTTTCGTTCCGCCGGTAATCGTCCGGTCCGTAGAGAAAAATAATCATCTTTTCGCTGCCGCCTTCATAAATGCTTTAAAAAGCGGATGAGACGTGAGAGGTCTTGATTTGAGCTCCGGATGAAACTGGGTCCCCACAAAGAACGGGTGTTTATTTTTTGGGAGCTCCGCGATCTCCATAAGGCGCCTATCGGGAGAATAGCCGGAGAAAACGATTCCTTTCTTTTCTAATTTCTCAATATAGCGTGGATTGACCTCGTAGCGATGACGGTGTCGTTCCGAGACTTGATGTTTCCCATACGCTTCTCGTGCGATTGTTCCCGCCTTTAAGATTGCCGGATAAGCGCCCAGGCGCATTGTGGCCCCATATCGCTTCTCGTCCAGGTTTTTTCTTTGCTCGGGAAGAATATCAATTACGGGATCCGGGGTTTTCATATTAATCTCGGTTGTGTGCGCTTTTTTTAGTCCCAACACGGAACGGGCGTACTCAACAACCGCGAGCTGCATGCCGTAACAGAGGCCGAGGAACGGGATCTTCTTTTCGCGGCAGTACCGGATCGCCGCGATCTTTCCTTCGATGCCCCGGGCCCCAAACCCGCCGGGGACGATAATCCCGTGAAAACCGGAAAGTTTCTGAAGCTGTTTCGGAGATTTTTCGAATTCTTCCGCGTCAAGCCATTCGATGACCGGTTTCCTCCTCCAATAATAAGCCGCGTGCTTCACCGCTTCAATCACCGAAATGTAAGAATCTGTCAGCATAAAACTTCCCGAGCCGAAGTACTTACCGACAATTCCGATTTTGATTTCCTTGCGACTGGTTCGGATGGTTTGCCATAGTCGCCGCCATTTCTTCATGTCTCGCCCGCGCGGCTTAAGGGAAAGCTTCTCGAGTATCCGGTCGCTCAATTGTCCCTTTTCAAAATTAATCGGGACTTCGTAGACGCTTTCGACGTTAGGAGCCGAAATAATATCTTGGATTTGTAAATTGCAATTGAGGGCTATCCTCGCCTTCCTGGGTTGATCCAACGGAACACCGGCCCGAGCGAGCACGAAATCCGGCTGAAGACCCGCTGAGTTCAGGGTTCTTACCGCATACTGGGTTGGTTTCGTTTTGAGCTCGGTTCCTCCTGCGCCAAGAGCGGGCACAAAACTTACCAGGACCAGAAGCGTGTCAGAGGGATGACGAATTTTAAGCATTCTCACGGCTTCGAGGAACAAAATGTTTTGGTACTCGCCCACGGTTCCTCCAACCTCCGTGATTACGATATCCGCTTTCGCTTTCGCGGCAGCTTTTTCGATTCGACTGATAACCTCGAGAGGGATATGAGGTACTACCTCTACTTGCTTTCCTTTATATTCAAGGTTTCTCTCTTTTTGGATGACCGAGAGATATACGCTCCCGGTTGTCATATAGTTCGCCCGAGAAAAATCTCTGTCCAAAAACCGCTCGTAATTGCCCATATCCTGATCGCATTCAGTGCCGTCATCAAGCACAAACACCTCTCCATGCTCGGTTGGACTCATCGTCCCGGCGTCTACGTTCACATACGGATCGATCTTCAGAGCCGTCACTTCGAATCCACGAGACTGGAGGAGTTTTGCGATTGATGCCGCGGCTATCCCTTTCCCAACGCCGGACATGACGCCGCCGACTACAAAAATGTATTTGGGAGTTTTCTTCGGCATTATAGTTAAAAGATTATTCTATCACGACTTCGTGCGGCGGAATAAGCGTGGGGTCGGTGGGAAGCGTGAAATGAAATACGCTCCCTCGATTCAGTTCCGACTCGGTCCATATCTGACCACCGTGCGCCTGAATAATGTTTTTCGCGATATACAAGCCCAATCCGGATCCTTCGGTCTGGAACTTCAGTGCGTTATCCGCTCGGAAAAACTTCGTAAAAATTTTTTCGACTTGCTGCGGAGGAATGCCTATTCCTGAGTCTTTTACCGTCACCTCAACAAACGGTCTATCCGGTAGCCGGTCTATCTTTACGACAACCTCGCCGTTTAAAACGTTATAGCGAATAGCGTTATCAAGCAGGTTGTTGAAAACCATCGACAGTTTCTGGGGATCGATAATTGTCTGCGGAACCTGTTCCTTCGGCTTATCGAAAAAGAGTTTCACGCTTGCGCGGCGAGCCTGGGGAAGCGCCTCTGTTAAAACCTTATTGACGAACTCAACCAAGTTCATCGGCTGGAAGTTATAGCCGAAGTGTCCTTCCTCAATCTTTGTGATATTCAGAAGATCTTCGATGATTGCAAGAAGCTCCTTGCTCGCTGTCGACGCGCTCTGTACCAACGACGCGCTCCCTTGACTTAGGGTCTTATCCTCTAGAAGCGTTTGAAGGGCCCAGTCGATGTTGGTGATCGGCCCGCGGAGTTGGTGCGATGCAACGGTAAGAAATTCGTTTTTCGACTTAATAAGGAATGCTTCTCTCGTGCGATTTCTCACGATTTTCACAAACCCTATTATCCCTCCCCGGCCATCATTAATAGGAGAAGTTACCACCCTGAGCTCGAGTGCCGGGTCCGCGAATGAGAGTTCTACGACCTGCGGGTATGTCCCTATGGGAGATCGACTGATCATTCCCGGGGCGAGAGACGGGAATACTACCTGCGTCAAGAGTTGAAGGTCGGATTTTTCCACATCCTGGGCCTGCAGTTTGTGTCCTACGATATCGTCGCGCTGCAATTTGAACAATTTTTCTGCCGCTGGACTAAAAAAGAAAACTTTAAAATTCTCGTCGTATGCGACAAGCGCGTCCTCGAGACTAGACACTATCCCTTCCAGGTCGCTCTCTTCGGCCCGGACCTCTTTCGTGAGCCGTATCTCCCGACGCGCGCTGAAGAAAAGAGCAATCCCGATTAAAATAAGCGCTCCCCCTACGAGGAAGAGAAATGTCCCTGGTACGTAGCGAAGATTGACGAGAAAGACTCCGGCGAGAAACGGGAGAGAAATCCAAAAAATTTTCATCTCTACCCGGTTTTCCTCGTCTCTAGCGTCTTGCTTGGATCCCCTACCAAACGATATCATTGTTTTATTTTTTATTTTCTCATCATATCATCGTAGGGCTCGGGGAGCAATGCGATGCTTAATCTAGTTCGGTTTTCTGTTGCTCTTTTTTTTTGCAAAACTTCCTGTTTTCGGAAACATTTCCGGCTGTATCGCTCTCGGTTTTCCCTTCGCTTCCGCGCTTTCCGAAATCGTTGCCCTTTTTATGAGCGCCTCGAATCCGCGGCTTCGAAAGTAATCTATAAATCTCTTGTTTGTTTCGTCAATCTTCAGGCCTTGAAGAGTTGTCTGACCGAGAATCACCTGCCGATCAAGAGTAACGAGCGTCCGAGAGAGTTCGGCCTGTTTTTTGAAGTTCCCCAGTTTTTTCTCCAGTCCTTGTTCGTGGGTTATGTTTTCATAAAGATTATCCAGCGTAGTAAAGCGCTCTAAGAGCGCGGCTGCGGTTTTCGGACCGATTCCCGGAACCCCCTTGATGTTGTCCGATGCGTCTCCCACGAGCGCTTTGTAGTCAATGAGTTGTCTCGGGAGGAGCCCGAAGCGCGCCTTAACCGCCGATTCGTTATAAAGCTCCGTTTCGCTTACTCCTCGCTTCAGGGCTCGCACCACAACCTTGTCATCAGAGACAAGTTGCAGCGTGTCGAGGTCTCCGGTCAAGATAACGATCCTAAGGCCCGACTCTGCACGAAATCGTTCTGCGAGCGTAGCAATAAGATCGTCTGCTTCCGCTCCCGGTTTTTCAAATGTTGCGATGCCAAATGATGCAAAAAGTTCGTGCGCTCCGATGATTTGTTCTACGAGCCCTTCGGGTGCCGGTGGACGATGCGCTTTATATTCGGGGTATTGTTTCTTGCGGAGCGTCGGTTCGGGACGATCAAACAGCGCAGCCGCAAACTCGGGCCTATCTTCGCGCCAGATCTTGAGAAGAATGCTCGATAATCCATAGAGTGCCTGGACCGGTTCCCCTCGAAGGCCCGTAAGCGGTGGCAGAGCATGGAAAGCCCGATGGATTAACGAGTTTGCGTCGATTAAAAGCAGGTCGTTGTTAAATGTGGTCATCGCCATACTTGTACAATTCTTTCATTCCCGGTCCTGCCGTGTTTCAGTGTTATCCACAAGGTCTCGGCAGGAAGGAACCTCTCTGCCTTATCGGCCCATTCAACAAGGATAACATTCTTCGGGTCGGCCATCGCTTTTTCCAAATCAAGCGCGGAAAAATCTCGCTGTCTTCGGAGACGGTACGCATCAATATGAAAGACGTTCCTAAAGAATTTTTTTTTAATCGGCACGCGCCGCACCAAAACGAACGTCGGACTTGTTGCCCTTCTTTTTACCCCCGCGCCACGGAAGAAACCCTGTATGAGCGTTGTCTTTCCTGCGCCGAGCGCCCCTCGAAGCCCTATCACGATTGCGGCGTGAAACCTATTTTTGGTTGATAAAACCTCCTTCGCAAGAATCTGGCCAATCCGCTGCGTTTCAGCCGAAGAAAAGGTGCGATATATTTTCATTTCTCTTGATGATGAGTACGACGAGGATGGCTATAAGGAAGCTCGCTCCCAAGACAAGCGCGACAAAGTCAGCCGAGTTAGGGACCCCGTTAAGCGGTTTGCCGAATGGATGGCTGTCCTCAATAAGCTCTATCTCCGAACCTCCGTTGTCGCTGCCGGGCGTAGGGTCGGCAAATACAAAACCCGTGTCGCGCCTGCTAAATGATTTCCCCTCCGGTGCGCTTCCTAAAAAAGAGGATTTGTCGACGAGGATTTCTCCTCTGTCATAGAGTAATAATGTCTCGTTCGTATTTCGCAAAACCAGGCTCGTATCGCTCCTCTTCAAAACCAGATATTCGCCCGGAGAGATCGTATGTCCAGCCAAGGACAAATTTTTGCCGCCCCCCGTCTGTATGCTCCATCCTCGAAGATCTATGCTTGCTCTGCCCGCGTTCAAAAACTCCACCCACTCCCCCTGTGCGTCCGATCCTTGAGGATTCGGCAACCACTCGTTGATGCGTACCATATCAGAGAAGATCTCCTCGGCGCCTGATCCTAAGATGGTCGTAGGCTGGAGGGAGAACGATCCTTCCGGCGGCAGACCGCTGAAGAAAACCGAGGGTCATAAGGTATGGCTCATATATGTCTTCGATCGCACCCCTCTCCTCTCCAAGCGCCGCGGAAAGCGTATTCACGCCAACCGGCCCGCCATTAAATTTGTGGATGATGATCTCAAGGAGTCGTCGGTCCTGAGGCTCGAGCCCCGCTTCGTCGATTTCCAGAAGCTCGAGTGTTTTTTTGCTTACCGTCTCGTCCACCAGTTCCTTTCCGTGGACTTCGGCGTAGTCCCTGGCCCGTTTCAGGATTCTATTCGCGACGCGAGGCGTTGCTCGAGACGCCTTTGCAAGAACGTCTATCGCGTCGGGAGAAATACGAACATTAAGGATTTTTGCCGAGCGATTAATAATTTTTTTGATGTCCCCGGCGTCATAATATCCAAGACGGAATGTCGCGCCGAAACGGGACCGGAGAGGTTGCGAGAGGAGGTTCTCCCGTGTTGTTGCCGCAATCAAAGTAAACGGGGGAAGATCGAGGCTCAGCGTCCGCGCGCTCGGCCCTTTCCCCACAACAAGATGAAGTTTTCTCGACTCCATCGCCGGATACAATACTTCCTCGATGGTTCGGTTGATGCGATGCGCCTCGTCAATAAAAAGAATTTCTCCCGGCTCCAAATTTGTCAGAATCGCCGCTAAATCTCCCATCTTTTCAAGCGCCGGACCCGACGTTGTCCGAACCGAAGCTCCAAGCTCTTTCGCTACCAGATATGCAAGCGTTGTTTTTCCCAGTCCGGCCTGACCGGTGAATAAAACGTGGTCGGCGACCTCCTTTCGTTTCCGTGCCGCTTCAATGAGAATTTTTAAATTGCTTTTTATCTTTTCCTGACCAACATAATCCTCCCACGTCGTCGGCCGAAGCGCTTGGTCTATGGTTTGATCTTCGGGGGCTTTCCCGGTAAGGGATTTTGGCATGTCTTGACAAAATATAATATTTATGCTAGTATGTCACTTATCAGCAAGGTTGAGTAGCTACTTCAAATCTGGGGGCAGGAACTGCTTCTAGTTTCTCCAGGAAGGCCTGGTCTCGACGAGGCCTCTCCTCGAAGCAATTCTAACCTCTTTTAAATTATTTAAAAGAGACTTACCTATTTCCTCGTTGAGGATTTCGCCCCCAGATTTGAGGCAACTACCACTCTATCACGCCAGTAACCCGCTCTACCTCTCCAAGGTCCGTCACTCCGAGGAGGGCCTTCAGAACGCCGTCTTCCTGCATCGTTACCATCTGTTCTCCTTCGGCAATCTTTTTGAGCGTTATTTCCGAGGCCTCCTTTAAAATCGCTTCCTCAAATGTTGGCCCGGCTTCCAAAAATTCAAACACTCCGATTCTCCCGCGGTAACCAAAGTTATTGCACGCAACACATCCGGGAGCTTTATATAGTTTTCCTTTTGCGTACGGAGCGCGGCTCACTCGCGCCGGGAGCTTCTTTAAAAATGTTTCTATTTTCGTTTTGAGGCCCGCCGGAGGTTCAACTGGTTTCTTGCATTCAGGACATAATTTCCGCACAAGGCGCTGCGCGATTACAAGACTAAGCGCCGGACCGATTGTGGAGGGCTTCACCCCTAAATTCACGAGCCGGGGGACCGCTCCGACTGCGTCGTTCGTGTGGAGCGTTGAGAGCACGAGGTGCCCCGTAAGCGATGCCTGCATTGCAACGTCCGCGGTTTCAATGTCCCGAATCTCACCGACCAAAACTATGTCTGGATCTTGTCGTACGATGGCCCGAAGCCCTTTTGCAAACGTATAGTTTGCGCTGGGATCCACTTGGGTTTGCTCGATCCCCTCGATCCGATATTCGATTGGGTCTTCAATGGTAATAATTTTTGATTCGGGATCGTTTAGCTTCCTCAGAAATGCATATAGCGTTGTGGTTTTTCCCGACCCGGTAGGCCCGGTGTTTAAAATGAGTCCGTTCGGCTTTGACAGATTTTTCTCGACGATCACGAGGTCGTCATCCCGAAGGCCCAGGTCCGGAAGGCCGACTGCTGTGGCTTCGGGATCCAAAACGCGCATCACGATTGTTTCCCCGAACTCCGATGGGATAATCGAAACCCGCATCTCGATTTCCTTGCTACCGAGCTCAATGGTAAACCGCCCGTCCTGGGGCTCCCCGTATATGTTCATCTTGAGGCCCGAGAGAAGTTTTATCCGGGAGACAAGGCTTCCATAATTCCGAAGCGGGATGTCGTTAAAAATATCGTGGAGTAATCCGTCAAGCCGAAAACGGATTTTCGCCTTTTTCTCCTCTGCTTCAAAGTGGATATCCGACGCTCTCACGCCCGTTGCTCCGGCCAAGATGGTTTCGAGGAGCGTGGACGTTCCGAGTTTCGTGAAATCGACTTTTTTGAGTTCTGCCTGGACGTCCTGAAACGTCTTAAGTCTCCCGCGCAGTTCCTCAAGGTGTTTCTTCTCTATCGCAACCTTCCCGCTGATCTCTCCGGCGTCGGGAGAAATAAATTTGTAGAGACGCCAGATCTGTTCTAGCCCGCTCAGCGAGACGACGAAAGGCTTCGTTGTGTATTTCTTTGACTCGAGATCTTTTATGATCGCTAGAGCGGCAGGAAGCGTTGGATCGAAAGCGGCGAGAGCAACTTGTCGCGCTTTCAGCTGGATGGCGGCAACCCGGGCGTCCTTGGCCTTCTCTTCGGAAATCAGCTTGATTGCCTCAAGAGACGTCGGAGTTTTCCCCGTGTCGACATATGGGAATCCAAGGTTCTTTGCCCTCCGCTCCGCGTCCCGCTCCTCTCCGTCGCGACGAAGTTTCGCCAGCTCTTCCTGAAGAGGGCCTTGTTGTTTCGGGTCCATGTGGTTTGATTCTAGCCGCTAATAGAGGAAGGTTCAAGTAAAATTATCCTCTTTAGGGCCCTTTCTCGCCAGAAAGGAACCAATTTGACAACGAAGAAAAAACAGTTTATAATATGAACAGTTCTAGGAGGCACAAATGAAAAGGATTCGTTTCACAGCGATTGCGGTTTTGGCTCTTTTCTCTGCGTCGGCGGCGCTTGCTCAGTCTGTCGAGCAGAACGTATGGCTCCGTGGGACGCAGATCAAAGTACAGAACGCGACCGACGATCACAAACCCATTGTCGCTCAGGTCGGAACCTCCGAGTATTTCATTGCTCCCGGGGGAAATTACGTCTGGGCCATTAATCGTGGGTTTTTCTTCTTCGCCGCGCCAACGTATCTCACCGTGAGCGCGCAGGTGTGCGATGGGGTGAAATACGTTCAGATCGTTCCAGTTCCGGCATGGGCCGCGAGTAGTCTCGTCCCACAAGGCCTTGCCCTCTCGGAAGATTACATTTCGAAAAACCCTTCCGAGAAGGACCTGAAGCGCCGCATCGACGAGATCAAAAAAATTCTCGACAAGCAGGGTCAGGTCGGGCGGAAAGAGATGAAAAAAGAGCTCGATCGTTGGTTCAAGACCGCGAAGAAGTACGGGTTCGGAGCGGTGGTTCGGGAATGTTCTTCCGGGCCATATGCTCTGGGTCAACCGGTTTCTGCGGACAACCTTTACAACTACAACCGTCGGGTTGTGACGTTCTTCGTCCGCGGGAACGCCAAAAATGGCTACTACGTCTCGTGGTACTAGTCCCTGCGCGCGGGGCGAGAGGAGTCGCCAAGGGCCCTGGATTCTTTACTGATCCGGGGCCTTACTCATTTTTAGATCTTTTGATATATAATCTAACTGAATTTTATTATGTCAGGCCATTCTCATTGGGCAGGAATAAAGCATAAGAAAGGGGTTGCTGACCAAAAGCGCGGAAAGGTTTTTTCAAAACTTCTCGCGGCGGTAACCGCGGCCGCCAAAGGAGAGCCGAATTCCGAATTCAACCCTCGCCTACGAACTGCGATCCTGAAGGCAAAAGAAAATAATGTTCCTGCCGAAAATATCGACCGCGCCGTCAAGCGCGCCTCCGAGTCCGGCGAGGGCCTCGAGGAGCTTCTCTTTGAAGCATATGGCCCCGGAGGAATCGCTCTTCTTGTCGAGGCCGTTACCGACAATAAAAACAGGGCGGTTGCCGAAATCAAAAAAGTTTTAACCAGGGAAGGGGGGAAATGGGCCGAAGCCGGGAGTGTTCGGTGGGCATTTGAAACAATCCCGCTTACTGAAGGCGGCGGGTGGAAACCGAAATTTCCTCAGTCGGCGAGCGGAGCAGATGCCGAGAAGCTGACTCATCTCCGCGAGTCGCTTGAAAACCACGATGACGTCCAAAAAGTATTTACTAATATCGCGCAATAATGATTGTTTTAGGAATTGATCCGGGGACGCGCCGCGTAGGATACGGCCTTGTGAAACGAGTTGGCGGAAAAATCGTTTTCCTTGCCGCCGGGCTTCTCCGGATTAAAAGCAAAGACGACACAGGAGCGCTCTTCGAGATTAAGCAAGAAATCGACAAGCTTATACGAAAATTTCGCCCCGAGATCCTTGCGACCGAGAAGCTTTTTTTTATGAAAAACCAGACGACCGGGCTTCAGGTCGCCCAGGCGCGAGGCGTCATACTCCTTTCCGGCAGGGAAGCTGGTCTTCATATCCGGGAGTACGGCCCAAACGAGATCAAAACAAGCCTTACGGGATATGGTCTCGCGGACAAGAAGGCGGTTCTCAAAATGGTCAGGTTAATACTCGGCAAACCAGGCCTCGAGGTTATAGACGACGCAAGCGATGCTCTTGGGATTGCTATCGTAGCGACCCAGCGGATAGCGCAATAATTCTGGGGAGCGCCGCTTCTTGACAAGGCGTTGCAGTAAAATATACTTTCTGAAAAACCGCGATGGTCAATCCATTCGGCACCACAGCTTCAAGGGCTGTGGCTTGCTCAGGATTGACACTGAGCGGCGCTGGTTACTCCGGCCTGAAGGCCGGGAGCTCATCGAGTCTGAGACTCTCTGAGTCGAATGACTTGGTGCCGCCGAATGTGTCAACGCCGTGCAACGGCGAAATATCGTATCGCTTCAGGAAAGGTCGGTTATTGTTTTCTTATCTATGGTGAGCAAATTAGAAATACCTCAGCTAGCGTTCCGTAGCATCAGCGACGACGGCGAACCCGAAGGGGACAGCGTAGACCTTGACGCCCTCGGCGACGGGGAGAAAGATCTTCCGGCGGGCGATGAGTTCGGTGTTGACGAGGAAGAAGGCAAGCCTTCCGAGCCCTCCGGCGAGTAGTCCTCAGAAACGTTTTTGCTCAAACGGAAACAAAAAAACGGCTCCCGAGCACTGATTTCTCGCGCTTGTCTCGGTGGCCGTTTTTGATTGATAATAAAGAACATGAAGCGCTCCTCGGTGTTTAAAAGGTCTCTGTCCTTTCTGGTGTTCTTCGGCGTGTGCGCCGTTCTCTTTCTCGCTGGAACGCTATTCTATCTTGCGCGCAATCTTCCTTCGGTCGAGGAAATCACTAATCGACAGGTAAGCCAGTCGACAAAGATCTACGATCGAGATGGGACAACGCTCCTTTATGAGATCAGCTCCGGGGAAAAGAGAACCGTTGTTCCGTTCGATCAGATTCCGCGCGTCCTGAAAGATTCCACAATCGTAACGGAGGACGAGAAATTTTATGAAGAGCCCGCTTTCGACTGGCGCGCGATCGTGCGAGCGCTTCTTGCAAACCTTACCAACCGCCAGATCGTGCAGGGAGGGTCAACTATTACCCAGCAGCTTGCGAAGAATGCGTTCCTTACGCCGGAACGGACGCTTTCCCGAAAAGTCCGCGAGCTTATCCTCGCGACACAGCTCAACCGCAACTACTCGAAAGACCAGATTCTCTCGTTTTATTTAAACGAGATTCCTTATGGCCCGACGGCGTACGGGGTCGAATCGGCAAGTTGGGCGTTTTTTAACAAATCCGTCAGAGACATCAACTTGGCCGAAGGGGCCCTCCTTGCCGCCCTCCCGAAAGCTCCAACGTATTATTCTCCATGGGGAAGCCACGTGTCGGAACTCTTAAGTCGTCAAAGATTTATCCTCGAGAAATTGTTTCGTCTCGGGAAGATTACTAAAAACGACCTTGACGACGCTCTTAAATTTAAAATCTCTTTTGCTCCGCAAAGTAGGGGTCTTCGGGCTCCCCATTTCACGATTGCCGTACAGGATTATCTTATACAAAAATACGGAGAAGACCTTGTCCGCCGCGGAGGACTCCGCGTTCTTACCACGCTCAACTGGAAACTCCAGGAACTCGCGGAGAGGGTTGTTGCCGACGGGGCCGAACGAAACGAAAAACTTTATAAGGGGAAAAATGCGGCCTTGGTGGCAGAAGACGCACGAACAGGCCAGATCCTTGCCCTTGTCGGATCCCGCGACTACTTTGACACAAAAAATGATGGAAATTTTAGTGTCGCAACCCAAGGACTCCGCCAGCCCGGCTCCGCCCTAAAACCATTTGTTTATCTCGTCGCGTTCCAAAAAGGCTTCACGCCCGACACGGTCGTTTTCGATGTCCCGACGGAATTCGCGGCGAATAACCCGAGTTGCCCCCCTGCGCCAAGTTTTGAGAATGAAAATAAAAGATGTTTCCACCCGGAAAACTTCGATGGACAGTTCCGTGGGCCCGTCTCGCTCAGAAACGCTCTCGCTCAATCGATTAACATTCCCGCCGTTAAGGTCCTCTATCTTGCGGGCCTGAGAACCACTGTCGAAACGGCATATCGTCTTGGCCTTACGACGCTTACAAATCCAGACCTTTACGGCCTTTCGCTCGTCCTCGGGGGAGGAGCGGTGAAACTTATTGATCTCGTCGGAGCATATTCTGTCCTGGCCCAAGAAGGAATGAAACGTCCCCAAACTATGGTTCTTGAGGTGCGGGATAGTCGGGGAAAAATTCTCGAATCGTATCGAGACGAAAGCGAGCGCGTCGTAGATCCGCAGCCAGTGCGCGTCGTAAACGACATCCTCTCCGACGACGTTGCTCGTTCAGGCCTTTTTCAAGGAAGCCTCTCTCTTACCGTGTTTCCTGATCGGGATGTCGCTTTAAAAACAGGAACGAGCAACGACTATCGAGACGCATGGACGGTGGGGTATACGCCGTCGCTTGTTGTCGGGGTGTGGGCCGGCAACAACGACAACGCTCCGATGCAGCGGCACGGATCAAGCCTCCTCGCGGCGGTACCAATTTGGAACAGCTTTATGGTTGAGGCGCTCAAGGACGGATCCTCTGAGACATTTAACCGTCCAGACCCCGCTCTTCCCAAGAAACCGATTCTTGGAGGCGACTATCTTGCGGGCCGCCAGATTCATTCAATTCTCTACTACGTCAACCGCCAAGATCCACTGGGGGCCCCGCCCAGAACCCCGGGGGACGACCCTCAATTCACAAACTGGGAAACCCAGGTTCTCGCTTGGGCGGAGAAAAACGTACCCGATTTCAAAACCTACAATCAGCTCTCTGGTCCCGCGCCAGAAAGCCCCGTGGGCACAAATTATAACGCTTTGTCTGTTCGTATTGAGGCGCCGCAGCGTGGCGAGTTCATTGACGGCAAGATCTCGCTCCTGGCTAGCGTCGTTGGGCAAAACCAGCTTAGTAAAATACGGATTTATCTCAACGGACAGCTCGCAGAGGAATTCGACGGAGAGTCGAAAAAAACATATAACCTCGCCTGGTCGTTTTTCCCTAAAAACCCGCAGCCACAAAACCTCCTTGAGGTTGAAGCTGTCGACGAACAAGGCTTAAAGAGCAGAGATTCGGTAATTATCTATGATTGAGGGGTCGCGGATCAGGTTTTTAATATCGGCTTCAGGATATAGAAATACGATCCTTCTTTTGTGGACCTTATAAGCGCCGGCTCTCCCTCTTCGTTCAGGCCCAAAAAAACGTCTTCTGTCTTCAGTGCGCGGAGGGCGTCGAGAAGGTATCTCCAATTAAAAATTATTTCCCCTGTTTTGCCCTCGGCCTTGGCTGGAAGCAGGTAGGCGTTTTCGCCGACCGCCTGATCCGCTGAAGAAATCTCTACTGTTTTTTTGTTGTCGGACAAAGTTATTTTTACTTCGTTTGTCCGGCTTCCAAAAACGCTGGCTAGTTTAATGGCGTTTATAAGCTCCTGTCGGTCAACAACGATCTCAGCTCCAAACTTCTTAGGAACGATCGCCGCGTAATCAGGGAAGGACCCCTCAAGGAGGCGCGAGATAATTTCTGTCTGGTCTGTCTTAAAAAGAACCTGGTTCTGGTCATGATAAATTTTCACCGCCTCTTCTCCTTTCAAAACCCGCAGAAGTTCTTGCGCGGTTTTGAGGGGGATAAGCGCCCGAAACTCTTCGGCGTGCGACGACTCGAATTCGTTGTTTGGGATGCTCTTCTCCGCCAAACGAAAGCTGTCGGTTGCGGCGAGCTTAATCGTGTCGAGCGAAAAATCAAAGAGCATGCTGTTGAGCTCCGGCCGTAAGTCCGAGGCCTGCGTTGCAACAACGACCTGGCCAATCGCGTCTTTTAGTGTCTCTGCCTTTATTTCCAAGAACCCTTCTGGGTTCTTGATTTTTGGAACGAGCGGGAAGTCCTCGGCTGGTAACCCCTGAAGCGTCGCTCGGTAGTTATCGGATTTAATTTCTAGATTGTTTCCTTTTTTTTCTAGGTTGAGCCTCTCGCTCTGAAGGTTGTTGATGATTCCGGCAAGCGTCCCCAGTGGGACCGTTACTTTTCCCTCCTCGAGTGTTTTCCCCGAAACGAGACAGCTTATCGCAATCTCAAGGTTTGTCGCAACGAGCCGAATTTTGTTGTTTTCCGTCTCTAAAAGAACGTTTTTAAGAATCGGGAGACTCGTCGCCGATCCCTCTGCTCTTTCGGCGGCAAGAAGTCCTTCTTTTAAGTTTGTTCGAATTACGATGGCTTTCATGGTTTGTTTTTTGTCTAACTAGTTAGTTCTTATTAATTATATAAAATATTTGTTTTTATTGTTTTTAGGGGGCTGGGTTCTGGGGACAAAGACGGACGCCCCGGCGAAATAAGTGTTTTTCCCCCCCGCTCCTCTTCGGGCCTGTGGACTCTCTGTTTATTAGCTCTTATAAATGGCGTCTTTGATGAGAAGGATTTTTTGGCCGAGAGAAGAGTTTTTGTTTATTTCTTGATTGATCTTCTCAAATGAGTGGATTGCGGTCGTGTGGTCTCTCCCCATTTTTTCCCCAACCGACGGATAAGATAACTCCAGCATATCCCGAAGAAGATACATCGCAACCTGTCTTGGCTCGACCACCTCCTTTCTTCGGTTGTGGCTGGCGAGGTCGGCCATAGTTATATTAAAGAATTCGGCAACCGCCTTGAGTATCTGGCTGTCAGTGACGCGTCGCGCTGAGTTTTGTATCGCCTTGTCGATGATTTCCTCAGCAACCTTGGCGGTGACCTCCACCTGTTTTTTTTCTTGATAGAAAATTATTTTGTTTAGGACTCCCTCAAGTTCCCGTACGTTCTTTTTGACCCGTCGCGCAACAACATCTATCACCGCTTCGTCAAGCCGCCGATCCGCCTCTTGAAGCTTGCCCTTAATGATAGCTACGCGCATCTCGTACTCCGGATATCCGATATCGACAATGAGCCCTCCCTCGAAACGGGACCGGAGGCGCTCTTCAAGGGTTGGTATCGATTGCGGAGGCCGGTCAGAAGAAATGATGATTTGTTTGTTGTTCTCGTAGAGCGCATTAAATGTGTGGAAAAACTCCTCCTCGGTTTTCTCTTTCCCCCCGATAAACTGGATGTCGTCAATGATAAGCACATCAACGTCGCGATATTTTCTCTTCATGTCCTCCATCCGCTTATTCCGGATTCCCCATACAATATCGCTCGTGAAGCGCTCCGAGGGGACATACTTCGGGCGGACCTTGTTTTGATGACGAGCGCGTATCTCGTTCCCGATTGCTTGGACAAGGTGGGTTTTTCCAAGGCCAACCCCTCCATATATAAAGAAAGGATTATATTTTGTCCCGATGTCTTTAATGACCGCGGACGCGGCGGCATACGCAAGCTCGTTCGAAGAGCCCACAACGAACGACTTGAGAGTATATCGAGGATTGAGGTTTGTTTCCGGGTCGGTTTTAAATTCGAAGTCAATGCGATCCAGTTTATTGAAATCGGCGCCAGCCGCCTTTTTTGCCGGAGGGGCTCCGACCTCGCCGTTTGCGACAAGGAATTCAAGTTTTCGGGCGGAGTCATCGAACGTCCGCACGATCCCGAGAAGATTCTTCTGATATTTATTTTCTACCCACTCCTTTGCAAAATTATTCGGAAGCGCGACATAGAACGTTCCGTCTTTCTTGTCTACGAGGCGGCTATTTTTGAGCCATGTGGCGAAATTCGCACGGGAGAGCTGAATTTCTATTTCTCCTAACGTGAGGTGCCAGAGTTGTTCGAGGTCCATAGGGTTGGTGAATTCGATTGTGGTGCGAGACGGGAGAATCCGCAGCTTCCTTTTTTCGTGATCCCCGGCGCCTGCTTATTATGGGAAACCGCCGGCCGAGAATAAGAAATCATTCCTGTCGGGTCTATTGTAGGTTTTGTTGCGGGGAAAAAGCAAATTGAACTTTTGTGGATTACCTGTTGATAACGCTTCCGAGGCTCCCCAAGGAGGCGGCACGGAAAACTGGTTTTCGTTAAGCAATATGGTAAGATGGTGGGATGTCGGTTACATATCAGCCGAAAAAGAAAAAACGCGCGCGTACTCATGGATTTTTGGCGCGGCAGCGCCGTCCGGGAGGACGCCGGGTGCTAAGCCGGCGTCGACAGAAAGGGAGGCGGCGCCTTGCGCTCTAGCCAAAACCCCGTCAAACATGCCAAGAAGGGCGTTGCGGCTACCGAAACCAGAAACCAGCTCCCGAGCGCCCGAGAAGAAGCTTTCTTTTAAGTATTTCTCGATACGAATATATGGGGGCGGGGGGGAGCGGAACCGACTTGCCATAAGCATCGGAGTTCGCGCGGAACGGAGAGCGGTAAAAAGACATTTTTGGAAGCGACAATTTGTAGAACGGATAGCTCGGTGGCCATCTCTTAAGAAAGATTTTTTAATCATTGGTTCCCCTGCCCTGGCGAATGCAACGCGGGGGGCCCTCTGGGGAGAGCTCGACAGAGCGCTCGAAGAAATAAAAAACACTAGCACATGAAATACTTTTATGATGCGATTTTCTACCAGCCGCTTCTCAACGCGCTCATTTTTTTCTATAACACGGTCGCTTTTCAAGATTTAGGTCTCGCGATTATCTTTCTTACCGTCCTTGTCCGGCTCGTTCTCTTTCCCGTCTTCCAAAAGAGTGTTCGACACCAAGCGGTCATGCAGAGACTTCAGCCGAAGTTGAAAAAAGCGCAGGAGGAGCACAAACACGACCGCGAGAAACAAACCCAGGCCATGATGGCCTTATATCGAGAACATCGAGTCAATCCTTTTTCCGGTTTTTTTCTTCTCCTCATCCAGCTTCCCATTCTTATCGCCGTATACCAGATTTTCCTAAACAGCCTAAAACCGGATTTTTTGGCAGGGCTGTATTCCTTTGTGGGAGCTCCGCCGACGATCTCGCATTTCTTTTTGGGCTTGATTGATTTAGGGAGGCCAAGTATCCTAATGGTGGGCTTGGCAGCTATTGCCCAGTATTTCCAGGGAAAACTAGCATTGCCGAAGCCGGAGAAGGGACAAGAGCCGACGCAGGCGGAACAGATCGGCCGTCGTATGGTTTTTATCGGGCCGCTCATAACACTTGGCATATTCTACAACCTTCCTGCGGCAGTGAGCCTCTACTGGATCGTTACGTCTGCCTTTTCCGTCCTGCAACAAATTATTGTTAATCGCCAACTAGCACATGGAGAACTGGGAACACCTCACAAAACAACTCGTTGAATTGATGGGGTTTACGGATTATCGAGTCGAAATTCAGGAGGACCCGAAGAGGGGCTCGATTTTTATTTATGACAATCCGACGCTTATCAAAGAAAATTTGCCGATACTCGTTGAGAGCTTCAATCACCTCTTTCAATTGGTCGCGAAAAAAAACGACGAACCGCCGATTTTTTTCGATGTGAATAATTATCGACAAGAGCGCGCGAACCTAATTGCGGAGCTCGCCCGCGCCGCGGCAAAAAAAGTTCTGGCGACGAAAGAAAGCATTTCTCTGCCGGCGATGAATTCGTATGAACGCCGACTCGTCCATCTTGCGCTCGCGATTCACCCCGAGGTGACGACCGAAAGTCTCGGCACAGGAAAAGAGAGATACGTTATTATAAAACTTATCGAGGAGAAGAAATAAAAACGAGAACGGGGCGGAGCGCCCCGTTTTTAATATTACAAAGGGATCGTATAGAGTTTTTGATCGAAGCGGTTGACGAAGAAAAGGCGGCCGTTAAAAACCTTTAAGCTGGACCCGTCGAGCGCCTGCGGAGAATCTTTGAGAAGGGCCGATACGGTTCCGTTTTGGACGTCGATTCTGTAGAAGTCGTCGACCGTAAAGAGGGATTTCTTCTGGTAGGCGTCTGGCAGGGGGCTAATGTCGAGAGCTTGCGCATCCCTCGGGATAGCACAATCAAGGAACGTTTTTCCCGCGAGCGGGACAGATTGAGCCGTCGTCGTCGATTTTGTGCTCGTGGAGGCAGGCGCTACCCCCGCGATTTTTTCTACAAAGAAAGAGCACTTTGACGAAAGCGTTAGGAAATTCAATCTGCGGATAGTTCGTCCCGCTCCGTCGATAAGATTGAGTTTTCCGCCCTTACCGCCCAGCTCGGCCGTAAATGTGAGCCCCGGAGGAGAACTTTCTCCCCAAACGATGCCAAGCCCAGGGCGATCCTTGATAATTAAGGAAAGCGTTTTCTTTTTTAGATCGAAACTCCACGCCGAACCAACAGAAAGAGAACTTGTTTTATCGATAAAGAGAATCTGTTGAGGACCGACCCATTGAAGAACTGCGTCATTCAGGCGGAGCTTTAGAAGTTCTTGGGGTTTTGCTTTCGGATTGGAAACGTCCAGGGTTGCGAGCGAGCTCGTGCCATTTTTGTCGGCAAGATATGCTATCCGGTAGTCATTCGGAGACCAGGCGATCGAAGGAAAAACCGAACCCAAGGCGAGCGGCTGCCATGTTTTCGTTCCGATATCGAAAACACTTACTTGGGGCGCCGCTTGATCCCCGAAAACAATAAAAACTTTTTTCCCGTCGAAAGAGAACGCCGAACCGATGAGATCGACAACCAGAGACGAGCTCAGCGCTACCTCCTCTCCCTTCGTAATTTTGAAAACCTGGCCGTCCGGCTGAACAAGAAGAATGACGTTCTCCGGATCGACGAAGAAGCCGTCGACGGGGTTTTGAGCAACAACTCCGAACGCTCCTTTTTCGGTCGGCACGGAGGGTTGCCCGAGAGGATTTTCCGGCGAAACGGGTTGTTGTCCCTGGTCGGGTAAAGAAACAGTCGGCAGTTCTCCTCCCGGCTGGGAGGCGGGGCTGGCGATCCGGCCGCGGACAAAAAGGAAAGCAACGACGATCAACGCGATAATTCCAAGGGTAAATATTATATAAACAGATTTTTTCATAAGAGATTTTAGGGGAGCCGAAGTTTTAGTATGTCCGGATTGATGGTGCCGAGGACAATCGATGCCCCCACGAGAAGAAGCAGCCCCCAAAGCGCCTGTTTAATCCATTCTTTCCCTTCGCTCTGCCCGGAAGGATTCCCTCCCGAAGCCGTATAACGAATTCCTCCATAGACAATCGCTCCAAAGGCAAGGATGCCGCCGATCATAAGAGCAAACCGATACACGTTTGCGACAATCCCGGATACGCTTTCAGGGTTCTCGGATCCGGGGATGTTCGGATTAATGGTCTCGGCCTCGGCTATCGCGAGAATCGGCATTTTTAAGAAAAAAGAAAGAAGGTTCATTTTGAAAAAATAAGATTGAGGGCGCGGGAGGCCTGCTCGATGGCGCGGGCCGGGTTTTGAATAAGAAGGCCGATCCCCAAAGCAAATCCTTGCGGCGTGGTAGGTCCAAGGTTTACGTTCAGAGAATCGGGATTTTCGGTCCCCTTCGGGACTTGACCGTTCACTTGCCACGAGAAGGCGAGGTCCGCAGGTGTCTTCGTGTTGAAAAAGTAAGGAACTCCCTTGAGCCGGATTGATGGGCTTGAAATCTTTCCGCCCGGGAAAGGGGATTCGATCACGGCTTCCGGTTCGACGACGGGGATAGTAACCGTTTTCACGAGAAGATTATTTTTATAGTTCGGGAGCTGAACCCGAAGATCTATCTCTCCGCCGCCGGCAGGGGCCCCGAACCGGACGCTTTGGACGCCCTCCCCGCCCTTAAAGAAATTGCTATTTATGTACCAATACACGGTTTGACGAGAGAGGTTGGCCGGAACGCCTTGGTCTATTACCTCGAACGATGCCGTGATAGGCGAGCCGGCGGTTGGAAGGACTTTCCCCGTGAAATTAGGAGGGGCATATGTTTCCGTCTTCCATGTAATAAAAAGTTCCGGGGCTTGCTGTTGGGCCGAGCTTCTTAAAGATCCCGCAACAAAGAAGAGGAACAGTATAAAAACAGTAGTTAAAATTTTTTTGGTCATATCCAAGATTATAAAAACCGAGGGTCCTCTTCCTGTTCTTCTTCTTGTGGACGAGCCCCCTCCTCTTCCTCGTCCTTCTCTTCGGCCTCCGGAATTTTCTCCATCAATTCCTGTAGCTTTTCGATTGGCTCTTTTTCTACGCCGAATTGTTCTTCCGAGATCGCTGGTTTTTCTTCTGCCCCGGTTTCGGGGGTCGCCGCAACGGAAGGTGGTTCCTCGGCCTCTGCGCCCTCTCTCCCTGTGGAGGGAGCTCTCGCTGTGGTTGTGGAAGCGCCGGGAGGAGTCGTTGTCGTCATTGATGCGGCACCTCCAACTGGCGCTCCGGCGGTTGTTGTGGCGGCACCAGCACCAGGCATCCCCGTAGTGGTGGTTGCTCCCCCCTTGGTTACGGCGGTCACGGTTGTTACTACTTTCCCAAGCTGCGGATTATGGTCAACGATCACCGTCGCCCAGAAACCGATAGATCTGAGCGGCATCCATCCGACATACGGGAAGACCTCCGCAATATTTCCCATCAACATAAACATCCCCCTTACCCCTTTCATTCTAAGGTAAATTTGTGTAGCCGGAAAGGCGATAACGTCAGATATGCCAAAATCATCAAGGCCAAAAAGGAGAAGACCCGCTTCTAGCGCGTCGGCCGTAAAGACGAACAAGCCGACATAGATGGCCTCCGGAAGAGAGATTTTTGGTTCATGCTTTTCCTGGTCCATTATAACTTCCGCTTCTCCTCGAGGAGTTGTTGCGGGTTGGTGGTAATGATTTGGTCCTCGAAATAGGACGGGACAATCTGGAGGGCAACATGCTTTCGGCCCGCGAAGAAAAGACCCGATCCGACCTCCGCGCTCAGCAAGAGATTTTTTTCCGTCTCGGTAAGGTTGAAGGCCTTCGCTACGATATCAATCGTTGCGGGAGCCTGCTTTAAGAGAAGCTGAAGCGACGAATTTGTGATGATCGGCCGCCCATACGGCGAGCGAAGGAAATCTTCAACGTCCTGCGTAATCGTGGAGACGCCGAGATAATATTTTCGTGCCCGCTTCACGAGGCCGAAGAGAAACGTCGCGCTGTCCTCGTTTTTCATCATCCACCAGGCCTCGTCAATGATGAGAAGCCGTTTTTTGAGCTGGGCGCGGATAAGGTTCCAGATAAAATTCAAAATGACGAACATCGCGATTGGCCGGAGGTCGTCTTCGAGATCGCGAATAGAAAACACAATCAAGCGGTTTGTGATGTCGATGTTGGTCGGATGGTTGATGAAGCCCGCGAAACTTCCCTTCGTAAATTTATAAAGGCGCTCCGCGAGAGCTCTTCCCCCTTCAAGATTGCGGAGCACGACTTCGAGATCTTCAAGAAGCGGCGGCTGTGCTTTCGAGAAGTCTTCCCCCGGAACGATTTCCCGCGAGGCGTAGGTCTCGGTGATTGCTCGATCAAGAAGGGCGTCTTCTTCGGAAGTTATTTTTCCGAGCATTAACTTTACAAGCCCGGCGAGATTCACGATGTGGGATCGGAGGACGTCGGATGGATTCTCTCCCTCCGGTATTATCGGAATATCGAACGGGTTGATGTGTTGTTCCGAGGAAAGAGAGATATTAAAGAAACTTCCTCCGAACGCCTCCGCGAGACGCTGGTATTCGTTTTCTGGGTCGATAATAATGATATTTTCGATGTCCATCATGAGCGACCGGACGATCTCAAGTTTTGTCGCATACGATTTTCCCGAACCGGATTTCGCGAAAACCACCTGGTTCGCGTTTTCAAGAGAAAAACGATCAAAAATCACAAGACTATTATTGTGTCGGTTGATGCCGTACATAATGCCCTGATTTGACGTGAGATCCTCGGAAACGAACGGGAAGAAAGAAGAAAGCGGGCCGGAGTTCATCGGTGTATGGACGGAAATTTTATCTTCGGCGAACGGAAGCACGGAGAAGAGCCCTTCGAGCTGTTCAAAAAGAGCCGGTTTTATATAGATAAGTTTTGCATCCATGAGCGACGTGATTTGGCTTTCAAGTCGCGCCAGCTCGTCTTGGGTGTCCGCGTAGACCATAAGGTATACGCCGGTGTTAAAAAGTTTTTCCTCCGCCTGTTGGAGCGTATCGCGGAGATTTTCAACGTCGCGGAGGGCGGTCTCAAGCATCGGATCTCGGACGAGCCCCTTTTCCTGCTGATCGTTGATTTGAGATTCGATCTGAGCCGCCTTTTTCCGCAGATTTTTGAGCGCGGTTCCGGTGTCTATCGGGCTGGTGAACACCGAGAGGTCAAAAAGGTAGGGCAGGTTGATGAGCGACTCAATCCAGCCGGTCGAGAGGTACCGAGGATATGAAAAGAAGAAAAACGCTTTTGCGAATTTATCCCCGATCTTCAAGTAATTCGAGAAGACCTGGACACCGGCGGGAGAAATGATTTTTACGATATCTTTAAAGTCGTTTTCGGGAATCTCCGGAGGAAGGTTCAATTTCTCTTTCTCGATCGTTTCCGGATTATAAAAATTATAGAGAAGCTCTATGAGCTGCTCGTTGTTCAGGGCGATTGATTCGAGGCCGATTGATGCAAGCCCTTGAATTACTTGACCGACGCGCTGTTCAAGCTGCTCAAGGCTTTGCCGGAAGCGCTGCTCGCCCTCCGCCTGGACCCGTTCCGCCGCGGCTTTGTCTTTTTTGAAAAATGGGAGGAACGACACAAAACTTTCTTTCCCTGGAAGCCCAATCGGCGAGAAGGGCACGACCACAAGGAACGTTTTTTCCATAATGGGATTTTTTTGCACAAACCCCCGGATAAATTCCTGGTATTCCGAGCTCTGGTTCTGGAGAATAGGAGAAGCCGAGCGCCTTCCGTACTCGGCGAGACTCTCCAGGTATTTTTCGATGTTTATTTTCCTCGAGTGAACGATGGTCTGGGTCTCAAAATCGAGGCCGTTTAAGAAATTTTGATATGCCTGGGTGATTAAATTCTGTTCGGCCTCCGATTTCAGGGCGAAGTTGAGTCCGTTTGCCATGACAACCTGGCGCAACCCCCCGTTTTTGAGGACGATAGTGTTGTCCCGGATATTTTCGACTTCAACCAGGTTCGCGGTATTCGCAAAGCTATTTGGCATTGTTATTCATTATAGGCGAAAACGGAAGAATTTTTAAGCGTTCTCCTTAGCGATAATCGATTCGTCGGGCCGCCCGCCGCTCTCCGGTCGCGCGCCGGAAAATTTCGTACCGCTCTTTCAGTTGCCGGACGGGTTTTTTCGTTGCGGTGCCGGTCTGAAGATTCCGCCACGCGTTCTTGAGGGAGAGGCCGGCAACAATATTCTCGATCGAGAATCCTCTGCCCGAGATTGCTTCGGGGGTGCGAGGCCCTTCACTCTCGGGTTGCCAGGTATACGTTTGCGGCTGCCAATAGAAACGGAGCGCGGAGACAATAACCCCGGAGAACGGCCGCCCGTTTATTTTTATGAACGCCAAGGAGAGCGCGAGACCGAAAAGAACGATAGATAAGGCGATCCATAGCCACGCCTGCACCGAGAAGTAGAGAAACGTGCTTATCCCCCCCGCTATGACCACATAAATAAACTGCCGGAGCGTGAGCGGGCCGACGATTGTGTCTTCGACCTCAATGAATTGGGGTACTTGGAACTGCATATCATTAATCTCTTATGAGGCGTTGCCGCTTGGCTTTGAATCTTTACTGTCCCCGTTCACTGGAGGACTCTGCAATGAGCGAAGATTGAAAACCACGCCGCCCGTCGAGTTTTGACTTTGCGGCAAGGGAGCCGAAAGAGATTTAATTTTTATCTCTTGAGGAGGCGCTTGTGATGGTTGAGCGGAGCGATTTTTCCGCCAGAAAAGAAGTTTCCCAAGGAGCGACCCTCCCTCTTTTTTTTCGGGGATCGCCACGATTTCTTTTGTGGAGATAGAGGTTGGTTTTGTTTGAGGTTGCGGAGCGAGCGAATCGAGAGAAAAGACGACACCGTTCTTCGGCTTCTCGGGAGACGGTTCTTTCGGGAGGAGGGTCTGCGCGATCTGCGGGGTAGGCTTTATTTTTGGGGCAAGGGTCGGCCCTGAAGGGATCGAAGGGGCTTTTAGTGCCTCCTCAAAGGGCGTTAGTAAGCTTCCGTAATGAACAATTCTTTGTTGAGGCGCTTCTGTTTTTACCAACTTCGGTTTATCAGACAGTTCTCCTCCGACTTCGAGCTTTGCCAACCGCTCGGAGGCGTCCGGCTGGGGCTTGATGTCGTGGAATGCGTCGGCCATAAGATCGAGGCGGAAACCGCCCGTCGGGGCGATAGGAGCAGAGCCCGATTCTTGGTGGAGAAAGAGGGGCATCGCATCGAGCTCGTTTTTCGGTTTCTCCGTGGGCGGCTCTACGGGAAGGACTATTGGCATTGGCTCGGTTGATGCGTTTGGAGAGAAAAACGACTCCAGGGATTTCGGTTGTTGTGCGTCGGGAGGAGGCGCTTTGATCTCTTCTATTTCTTTAATGAGCCCCGGGGCGATAAAAGGAGTAACGAACCCCCCCGTCGGGCCAACGGGCGAGTAGATTGCATCAAGCTCGTTTTTAAACGGCAGAAGAATTTTAGTATTGAGCTTCTTTACGATGGACGCGGCAATTTGAGAGTTGATCTCCGTGACTCCGCGTATTTCCTGTGGGGCGTCTTCCGGATGGAGGAATCCGTAGAGAACGTAGGCGATGACACGCGCGACGGCAGGGATTTTTTCGTCTGGAATATGTTCGCTTTTACAGGCTTCTTGGACGAACGCGCCGTTTTCGGGCGACACGAGCGCGAGGCGAAGGTTTTCTGACAGTGTATCCCAGCGTTCGAGAAGTTTTTGTTGTGGAACAATTAGCATGCTTGTATTTTCTCAGTTTTAATGAGGCGCGGCATCGGGGGTTGGCTTTGATCCTCCTCCACCAACGGGCTCTGACCCAAATCCGACTGCAATGTAATTGAGGCTTGCCTTGAGATCGAGTTTTACCTTCTCGAGTTTTTTGAGCTGTTCAACAAATTGTGGGAATGGAGTTCCCGACGAGTCTTTAAGCTCCTTTATGTCCTGGTCGATCATTTTCTCAAGTTCATCCGCAAAAGGTTCTTTCACTTTTGATTTCATCTTCGCCAGAATGCCAGGTATCCGGTCCGCGCCGGTCGTTGCGATGCCATGGAGCGCAACCCTTCTAAGTTCATCCGAGATTCCTCCGAACTCTTTCTGTCCGGGATCAAAGAAATCATTTACTTGGGTCATGCTCAAATCTTTATTTTTCATCTTCGCCCAGAATGCTTCAGCTACCTTGTCTGCTTCCTTGAGAGCCGCTAATGCTTCCGGAGAGTTTTTGTCTTTAATCGCCTCATATTTTTTCGTTGCCTCATACGTTGCAGTATCCATGCCAACGGTTTTCTCGACATTTTCTTTGTGGAACACCATGTTTTCCATGCCGGACTTGTCGAACTTAGCTTTCGCCTTGTTGCCGATAAGCGTTTCAAGGTTGGTTCCTTCGAGAACTTTGTCATTCGTAAGCGACTTAATAAGAGCAACTTGCTTCTGTTCGTCGATTGTTGACGTAAGCATTGCTCGTCGATCCGCGACGCCCATACCGCCAACCTCTTTTTCAAAGCGTTTTACCCGTTCCTCGCCGCCCATGGTTTCAAGCCGAGTGAATCCCCGGCCCAAAAGACCAAGCCCGAGTCTTCCGAGTCCCGTGCTTTGTTGCGCTCGCGCGGTGAAAGATTCTCCAAAAGTTCTCTTTTTTTGGTCCGGACCTCGAGGGATCCTGTTCCTAAACCGAGAAGTTCCGTATTGCAAAGCTTTCCCTTTTACCGCGCCAGCCGCCCATTTCCCCGCGCCTTGCGCCATTCCCATCGCCGTACTTGCCCCGGTGATCGCGAGCCTGTTCGCCATGAAAAGGCCTCCCACAGCAAGGCCGAGAATAATAATCATTTCCGCCGCGGCATCAATGGGGCCGCTCTCTCCTTGTTTTAAGGCTTTTTGATTCGTTAATTCTTTGATTGCATCCGCCGCCCCTCCGGTTGTCGTTCCCGCGACCGCCTCGATGCGATTCCCCGATACGATTTTTTTAAGATACGCAGTCCTGTTTTCTTGTTCCGCCGTGGTTATTGCGAGATAGAGGAAGAAAACCACCACCGGCGGGAAAAATACCCACCTAAGAAAGGAATCCCACCACTTGTTCCAGTTTGACTTGTAGTCCGGGAATATCCAGAGAAGCCATGCGATGGGCATAATAATAAGGAGAATCGCAACCGTGACATATCTGACGAGGAGCATGATTGCGAGCGCGAAAAACGTGATCGCAATAATAAAAAGGAAAATAATCACAAAGACCATATTGAGAACTGCCTTCATGAAGTCGGTGAATCCAAAGTTCATTTCGGTTGGGGGCTGGAGCAACTTTTGTGGCGCGAAACTTTGTGCCAGCTTATCGACGAACCCAGAGAAACCGTTGGTAGGACTCACTTTGTCTATAAAGAAGTGAGTAAATTGGTCAGAGAAATTTATAATCACCGAGGCGATGACTAAGCTGAAATTTATGAGGATCGCCATAACAATGAGCCGCCAGAGGAGTTGTTTTACGCCATATGTTTGGCTCCGGAGAATGGTCATAATGGCGATCACGATAATGCCGAGCACGAACCCAAGATTTGCGATCGCGAGCATTGCGTTGAATCCGTTCTGGACCGCCGGAAGGTTTCTAACCTGGTCGTTTGCATCGAGCGCGAGATTGGTAAGCCATGCGCCGACGGCGACGAGAAGCCCACCGATGCTCGTGACGACATAGGTCACCGCATATATAAGACAGGTGGCGCCATTGGAAATGCAACTTCCGAAACTAATTATTTTATCAGACACCTTATTAGGACCTATACTTATTGGGCTCAAGCCGAGGCCGAGCGGGCTAAGTGGGCTGAATAGGGGCGTGGACGGAGAAGGTGGACTCGACTGCGCGAACGAGATTCTCGGCACCAAGCTTGCAACAAGAAGAAGAACCATCAAGCCAAGCAGTATGTTTCTGCTAGGTCTCGATACCGCGCTTGTTTTCGATGTTTTTTCCATTCTGCTTTGATGTGACGTTTATGGTGTAAAGCTGTCGCCGCGGCCGCCCTCTCCGTTGACGCAGATATTGCGTGCGATACCGATGAGGCCTTCGCACGGATCGGTTGATGACACGCCGGTCGTTGTAGTCGCGCTTACGGCGGTTGGTGTCCCTGGGATGCTCGTAGCCGGAGCCGTAGGCGTATCTTGAATTGTTTGGTTTATGCTTCCGGCAGACGACCGACAATCGCTCAGGGCCTGGCCTGTGAGACCGTCGCACGTGCTTGAAAGTGATCCGCCACCCGATCCGGAACTATTAAGAAGGCCGGAGATTCCTTTTGTGCCGGTTTGAACAAGGCGGGTCAAGGCGGAGTTCACAAGCGCATTCACGAGCGCCGCGATATCCTGTGCGTTTACGATGCGGTGGAGCGGCGCGCCGATTGCGGTATCAAGCGCGCCCGCGGCGGCTGATCCCGGAGTTGTGATCTCATACTGGTCGCAGACAGTTATGTCGAGCGTCACATTATTGGGATCCGGTTCAGTGTGCGACTTGACGCACGTTTTATTTGATTCAAATCCTTTTCCCGACTGCCCTTCCGCTAGGGCAGCTTCTTTTGCGGCTCTGGCCTGCGCGTCAACAATCTGTGCTGTCTCAAAAAGACTCCCAAAATAATTGCCATCCGGACTGACCGTTGCGCCGTAGGCAACCCACCCGCCGCTTGAGAAATCCCGATAGAAGTTTTGAATATTTCCGACCACTTGATCGAGCGTGCACGATACGGGACGCCTGCCCGAGAGATAGACCGACTCGAGACGGACCCGAATCAGCGGGCTAAACGATCTGCAAAGACCAGGGGCAAGCTCTTGAATGGCAAGCCCCGCGGCTTCGTTGCTCGCGCTCGCCAAAAACCCTTTCCAGTTCGTTATAAATTGGGGCTTCCCGCCGCCCTGGACCCACCCGATAATCTGCTGGACCATCATATGGACGAGCCGGTCTTTTACAAATTCGGTGGCGAGCTTTTTTGCCCATTCGAGAATTTTTTGGAGCCAGCTGCCGGTAGTTGCGCTAGCAGTGGTGACGTTCGCCCCGGCAGAAGTTGCCGTAGATGCTGCCGTGGCAATAAATTGAGGGATTGATACGTCAGCAACAACCTCTACTGGAATAGCCAGTGCGGTTTTGACGAAGAGTTGTCTAAGAAAGGCGCTTACGCCGCGAGAAGGCCCGTTTTCAAAAGAGGCCTTGTGCGGAGTTTTTGGGAGACCACGCTCAAAGTTTTTGAGTTCCAGCAAAATCTTTTCGCTGTTCGCATTTACGAGGTTTGAGTAATTATTAATCGTCGCGAGGAATTTGACAGGATCGTCGCTTCGAGCCGCTTCATCGAATGCCATCTTTTCTAATTCGACAAAAGAGATAAAAGCTTTATGAACTTCGAGAAGTGGCCTCGGAACTTCGAGCTGATACATTTTTTCTTCGGCTTGCGCATAGAGCAGATACGCCGCATTCATCATCTCCGGGCCCGGCTCGCCTTTTGAGAGATTTTCAAACTCCGGACCGCTAAAGGTTGAGGTTAGAATATTCGATGCTGTTTGAAGATACGTGTTAATCTCAGCCGCCGTGAAATCGGCTTTGATTTTAATACGGCTATTGTCAATCGAGGCCTTGAGATAGATATCCTTTTGTTGCAACTTCTGAATTTGTTGCCCGATCGCATCTTCCATACTCGACGGGACAACAATGGTCGATTCGTCGCCGATTGTTCGTGGACCGCTTGGATTTGAGCGGATAAGCTCCCCGGCGATTGATTGAGCCAGGTTTTGCGTTAAATTGTCCGAGACCGGAAAAGGAGGCATGCCCGGCGGCGTTTGAAAAGCAAGCTCCCCGCTTTTGGGGCTCGCTGTATTTTCCGGGATTGCTTCGATAAAGGCATTGGATCCGAGAGAGGCGGTGTTTTCATCGGAATCTCCCGAATCCGTCAGCTGTTTTTGGGATTGGGCATCGTACGAGTTCTCGAAAATAAATATCGAAGACGCCGTAATTGCGGCAACGATTAAAAAGCTCGTGACGAGTTTTTTTATGTCGAGCATTTCTACATTATTATAGCGTCCGACAAGAGAAAGTGCTATCCCCAGATCTCTATTTTTCTAGTCGCGCGAATCGCCCCGCTCTTTTTCGGAGAAGAGAAGGCGCGAGAGATCAAAAATGTTGTCTATCGTAAGATTTTGCGGACGATGCCGTGGGTCGATGCCGAACGCCCCCAAAATTTTTATGGCGTCCTCTTTCGACACCTTAAGATTACTCGGCGTCCCAAGGAGGTTGTTTGTGATAGTTTTCCGTGGTTGCGCAAATAAAATTCGCACCGTCGCGAAATAGTTGTCGGCATCACGGCCCCATTTTCTTGTCGGATCAGAAAAAATCGTTTTAAGTTCTATTACTGCAGAGTCAACCCTCGGGATTGGCCGGAAATCATTTTTTGAAACAACCGCAAAAATTCGCGGAACTGCCCAAAACTGGACGCTCGCCGCAAGGCGATTCATTTTCGGCGGCCGTGCGACGAGCCGCTCCGCGACCTCTTTTTGAACCATAAAGACGCAGGAGATAGGCTTGTTCTCGGTTTCTCCGATCTTGCGCAAAAGATGTCCGGTAAGATAATATGGAATATTTCCGACTATCTTATATGTTTTGTGACCAGAACCTTTTTGGACGAGAGACGGCAATAATTTCAAAACATCTCCGTAGACGATCGAAACCTCGCCGCCCTCCAGGAATCTTTTTTTGAGGGCGGTGGCAAACTGGGCATCCTTCTCGACGGCGACGATTTTTGTTTTCGGGAATTCACGCGCGAGTGCTTCGGTGAGCTCTCCGTGGCCGGGCCCGATTTCGAGAATTGTTTCTTCGGGCTGCGAGTGGATCGCCGAGATAATTTTTTTGATGACGGATTTGTTAATCAAAAAATGTTGTCCGAGACGTTGCATGGTGTGGTATACTGTTTATGCAGTGAAAGTTTTTACTCTTATATTATTTTTCGGAGTTTTTGTTTTCTCTCTTCATACCGCCGCCGCGGCCTTCTATCCTTTTGGAGGCATTGTTACGGCATATCTCCCGCCGCTTCCATCCGGACCGTGCACTCTCCCCTCCATCGTGGTTGGGCCGCCATTCGGAGGAACATTTATGGTTCCGCCAGCAACGCTTTTTCCATTTTTTAATTTAACCATTAGTCATTATGTGCTCGGCGTCGCCTCTCTGCCGTTTTGCGGAGCGATCTATTTTGTTGGAACCAGTCTCTAATCAAGAGAAACATATCGCTCCTCGTCGTCGGCGAACTCCTGCTTATCAGAGATGAAGTTTTTAAACTCGATAGTATCGCTTGGAATCTCGGAGAGGAATCGTGAAGGGATATCATAAAAACTGATTGAGAGTTCTTTTCTTGCGCGTGTCATGGCAACATATATCAATCGCCGCTCTTCTTCGAGCTGGCTCTCGTCGCCGAGCGATCGACCATGCGGAAGGAGCCCCTCGGAACATCCTGCGAGATACACCCGGTCAAATTCGAGGCCTTTCGCGAGATGGATCGTCATAAGCGCAACGGGTGTTTTTCCCTTATTTTCCAGAACTTTTTGACCCTTATCCATAATATTCTGTCGATCTCCCCGCGAAGGCGAATCGGTGGACTGGACGAGGCTGATCTGTTCCAAAAACGGGGAAAGGTTATCGAATTGCGACGCAAAATTAATAAGTTCGCCGATGTTCTCGCGGCGTTCGTCGGCATTCACAAAGTTTTTTTCTATCCACGAGAGATAATCGGTTGTTTTGAGGAATATATTAATAAGAGTCAGAGGCGAAGCTTTTTTGTGTGACAGCGCATCGAGAAGCTCGAGGAATTTCTTCTTCGGCAGGTTTTTTTCCAATCGCTCGCGGCTCACCCCGTCTTTTTCGTTCTCCGCATAACGGAGCGCGGCGACAATGTCTTTAATCTCGCGCCGCTCGTAGAATTTCAGGCCGCCGAAGATATGATATGGAATTTGATGCTGGATAAGCGCCTGCTCAATCGCGCGAGATTGCGCATTCGTGCGGTAGAGAATCGCGATCGATCCGGAAGCGTTTTTTTCTCGGAGAGGCGGGGCGGAAACGATTTCTTCGGCGATCCATCCCGCCTCGGCGTCTTCGTCGGCAACCTCAACGAGCCGTATCGGCGCTCCCGGCTCGTTTTTTGTCCACAGGCGTTTCGGTTTTTGTTTCTGATTGTTCTGGATGATCGCAGAGGCCGCCTCGATGATGTTACCCGTCGACCGATAATTCTCTTCAAGGACCACTACGTTTGTTTCCGGCCAGTCCGACTCGAAACCGAGAAAAAGCTCCAGGTTTGCGTATCTCCATCCGTAGATCATCTGGTGATCGTCGCCGACGACGCTTATATTTTTGTGGTTCTGTGCGAGAAGCCGAATCAATTCGTATTGTATTGGATTCAAATCCTGATATTCATCGACAAGAATGTATCTGATTTTTTTTCTGTATTTCTCGAGGACGTCCGGATGATCGGAAAATAGTCGGACAACTTTTTGAATCAAATCATCAAAATCGAAAGCATTGTTTTCTTGAAGCGCCCCCTCGTATTTTTGAAAGACGGAGAGGATGGTTGCGTCTTCTTTTCGGCGTGAGCTTTCGAGGTCTTCGGTGCCGAGAACCCCGTTTTTAATCCGAGAAATTTTTTGCGCGAAAAAGGCAAAACCTTCCTTCTTCTCGTTTTCATCCCGATCGAGTTTTCTGACGATCTTTTTTATGAGGCTTATGGCGTCGTGGTCGTCGAAGATGACAAAATTTGTCCCTCGTTCGGCGCGGCGAGCCTCCGCTCGGAGGATTCTCGCCCCCAACGAGTGGAATGTGCTTATGAGGGGCACCCCTTCTTCTCTTCCGTGTTTTCTTCCCCCCGACGCCCCCGTCACTCGATCGAGCATCTCCTTTGCGGCTTTATTTGTGAACGTAAGGGCGCAGATATGCGCCGGAGAGACCCCATTCTCTATGAAATGCGTGATTCTGCTCGTAAGGGTCTTGGTCTTTCCGGTCCCAGCCCCCGCAACAATTAAAAGGGGCCCCGAGGGGGCCTCCACAGCTAGTTTTTGCTGGGGATTGAGTTCTTTGTTCATTGTGGTATAGTAGGGGCTATTGGTACCATTTTAGTTCAATTAAATAAGGAGAAAAAGCCATTAGGAGTGGCTGTTTTTTTGCTCGTAGGCCTGATCGGTCTTGGCTCGTTGTCATTCGGAGCCGACTCCCGTAAAGACGGGGTTGGCGTGCTGGGCGGTCCTGCTTCGTCACAAGAAAACATAGGGTTCTTGGACGAAGCGGCGGTTCTCTCCGGAAGGCCAATCTTTTTGGCACAGGCCGGCATAGCGCCTTCCGTTCAAGGGTATGACTTCCAGACGTCAGACACAATAGAAGGGAGCGTTCAAGATCTCGGCCAGCCGGTAGGGCCGGCCTCATATCGCCCGGACCTTTTCATCTATAAAGTGGCGAAAGGAGACACAATTTCAAGGGTTGCCGCGAACTTTGGCGTATCAGTAGAAACCATTGTTGATGCAAATCCCAAGGTGAAAACCTCTTCGCTCCGGGCTGGGGATGAGCTCGTCGTCTTACCGGTATCAGGATTCGTATATAGGACAAAAGACGAAGAGACGCTCGAATCGGTCGCAGAGATTTTCAATATTCGAGAGGAACGGATTCGGGAAGCGAATCCATCGGTCAATTTTGGTGTGCTCCAGCCGGACACCGCGCTCGTTATCCCCGGCGCGAAGAGGGCTGATTATGCGTATGCTTCTGGGGCGCCACTTTCCGACCTCGGAGCATATTTTATTACCCCCGCGGAAGGATTTAATTGGGGAAGGATCCATACTCACAACGCGATTGATATCGCAAATACCTGCGGAACGACGGTGCGCGCCGCCGCCGAAGGGCTTGTTATCCCCGACGAAGTTTTCGGCGACGGAGTTACGGGATGGAATGGCGGATACGGCCACTTTGTGCTTATCGAGCATCCGCTCGGAGACAAAGTCCGCACGCGGTACGCTCACTTGGATACGGTGGCGGTTGAAATCGGCAATTACGTAAAACAGGGACAGGAAATCGGCACAATGGGTCAGACCGGCGAGGCGACGGGGTGCCATCTCCATTTTGAAGCATACGGAGCAAAGAATCCTTTTGCGAAACAGTAGTATTTATATCTCTTCCCGCAGTCGGTAGCTGAATGCTTCGGCAAGATGTTCCGCCGAGACCATTTCTTTATTTTCGAGATCGGCAATTGTCCGGGCGACTTTCAAAAGCCGGTAATACCCTCGAGGTGATAGCCGGCTCTTGTCGAGGGTCCGTAGAAACTTTTCTCCCTCCGGGTCAAAATCGATCATTTCCTCGGCCTGACGCGAACTCATCTCGGAGTTCGTCGTGATTCGTCGGTTTGCGGGGAGTTTTCTGAATCGGTGCTCCTGTGTTTTCCGCACGGCCTCGATTTTTCGTTTTATGTCCGGGCTCACTGGAGTAAAAGCTTTTTTTGTCCGCAACTCTTTAATGTCTACCCGGGGGACCTTGATCTGCAGATCAATGCGATCAAGGAGCGGACCCGATATTTTCTTTTGATATCGGATGACGTCATAGGCCGAGCAGCGACATTCTTTTTCCGGGTCGCCGTAGAATCCGCATGGACAAGGATTCATTGCGGCAACGAGTGTAAATTTCGCAGGGAAAGAAAGCGTTCCTTTTGCTCGGGCGACGCGAACGACGCCGTTTTCGAGAGGACCTCGGAGTGATTCCAAAATATTTCTTTGGAACTCCGGGAGCTCATCCAGAAACAAAATTCCGCGATGTGCCAAGCTGATTTCCCCAGGTTTCGGCTGGGTTCCTCCTCCAATCACGGCAACTGGCGATGCTGTCTGGTGCGGAGAGCGGAACGGTCTCTGGCTCACAAGCCCTCCGGGACTTAACCCGGCAGCGCTATAAATCTTTGTGATCTCAATCGCCTCTTCTGTCGCGAGAGACGGGAGAACGCCAATTAACGCTTGCGCAAGAAGGCTCTTCCCTACTCCGGGCGGACCGACCATAAGAAGGTTGTGCGCTCCGGCTGCGGCGATTATAAGCGCGCGCTTTGCGTTTTCTTGGCCTTTGATCTCGGAGAAATCAGGCGCAAGAATTTCTTCTGATTCTAGCGGCGCGAATACTTCGGGTTTTATGATTTTTCTCTCTTCGAGGAAATCGATCGCGTCCTGGAGATTCTCAAGCGGGATCGCACAAATCTTTTTTACGACGGCCGCCTCGTTCGCGTTTTGGGCCGGCAATACTATATATTGAAATCCCGCCTCGCTCGCCATTTGCGCGATATTGAGAGCCCCGCTTACGGGGCGCAGCCGTCCATCGAGAGCAAGTTCTCCGATAAACAATTTATCCCGAGTATCGAATTCTTTGATTTGTTTTGTCGCGAGAAGATATCCGAGCGCGATTGCAAGGTCATACTGCGAACCGGTTTTCTTGATGTCCGCGGGCGCGAGATTCACCGTAATCTTTCTGTTCTCGCGATTGGGCGGCTTGACGCCGGAATTTTTAAGCGCGGAGTTTACCCGTTCTTTTGCTTCGTTCAACGCCTTGTCGGCAAGGCCGACGATATTAAACGCATGAAGGCCGACGTTTAGGTCGACCTCAACCTCAATCAATTTTGCCTTAATGCCCTCGAGTTCCGCCGAAAAGACCCGAGCAAGATTCTTAAGCATTACAGCAGAAGTTATTTTCTTGCCTTACACTTTTTACATAAACGAGAACTTGGAATAACGTCGAGCACGTCATACGAGATTTCTCCCCCGCACTTTTCGCATACGCCGTATTTCCCCTCTTGTATTTTTCGGAGCGCGTCGCTCGTTTCTTCCAGCCGTTCTTTAATGGCCTGGTTTACGCCAAGTTGATTTCCAAGCTCCTCTGACTCATCAGTTTCCTCGTCGAGACCATCGACATCGTTTCCAAAGTCTTCCGGTTTCCGACCTCCCTCCAGTTCCTTGAGCAACTCTGCTCGTTCGCTCTCGAGTTTTTGTTTATAGATATTGATTTTTGCTTGATCCATCTGTTTGTTCATTAAGCGTAATAACTAATATAAAGACAGTCAATCCGAACTGACCCAGCTTGGTTGGGGCCAAACAAGATTCGATTGTGCAAGATAATATGAGTATTCATTCCGGCAAACAAGCTACATCAATGGTTATGAGCATTGCCGGATTATGAAACAAAAGTCATACCATGCGTCTAGTTGATCCCAGGAAACACTATTTTGCCGATAAACAAACTTCTTTGTCAGAACAGAAAAGTCAAGAAAACCCGATAAGCTTATAAAACCTACATATGTAGGTTTTACGGGCTTATTCAATCGTCTTGAAAAACCTACATCTTTTTTTGAAAAATGTTTAGCACTAAACAATGAAATCAATAATTCTTGTGAAAATCAACAAAAATCGAGAAAATACGTTGTGTACATTGTTTAGCGCTAAACAATGTACACAAAATAGACCGCTAGTTCCATGAGATGTTTAGCGCTAAACATTCGATATTTTCAAAATGTTATAATACTTGATATCTTTGCCCTATGGAAAACATCATAAATATAGGAAAAATCGGCGAAAATAAGGCCCGTGAGTATCTGAAGAATAAAGGATATAGGATAATTGATAGGAATTACCGTGAAAAATTTGGCGAGATAGACATAATTGCCGTATCGAGAGATCTAACGCTTGTCTTTATTGAAGTAAAAACAATAGATAAATCCGGCAAATCGGCAATCCGATTGCCGGATGGACAGATTGCCGGATTAGAGCCCGAGGACAATCTTACAAAATCGAAGCTTATAAAGCTGCAGAGGATTTGTCAGGTGTTTGCAGCTAAACATCAGGAGCTTATTGACGAGAGGCGCGGTTGGCGTATAGATCTTTTGGCATTGACAAAAATAGACAAAGATTATCTAATTAATCATTACGAGAATATTTCTCTTTAGTTTCTGCCCATTAGGAAGACATTTTTATTAGAGGATAGATTCGGGGAAAAATTTGACATTGTGGGCGCTGGACGTATGATGAAGTTTAAGTTCCGCTTTTCAAAGCGGATTTTTTTCCGCCAGTAGGCGGATCCCTGCCCGACCGGCAGGCGGGCGCCGCGGGCGGAAAAAAAACAAACCGAATTTTAAAAACATGTTAAACGTTAAAGATCTCTCCAAGGCGATCAAGCAGGTCGCGGAAGAAAAAGGACTCGAACCGGAAAAGGTTTTGGACGCGATCGAGTCTTCGATAGCAGCCGCGTATAAGAAAGAATACGGTGCTCGCGGTGAAATCGTGAAAGCGAAACTTGACCAGAAAACAGGCGAGCTTAAATTTTGGCAGGTAAAAACAGTAGTCGACGAAGAGAGCGTTCGTTTTGTCGAAGAAAAATCGGAAGAGGCGGAAAAAGAATCGAGGAAAGAATTCGGGGATGGGGAACTGAAATTGCCGCGATATAATTCCGAGCGGCATATATTAATCGCGGAAGCTAAGAAAATAAAACCGGACGTCGTATTGGGAGAAGAAATCACGTTTTCGTTGGAGCCGCACGATGATTTTGGACGTATTGCCGCGCAGACAGCGAAACAAGTTGTCCTTCAGAAACTTCGTGAGTCGGAACGCGAATCTATTTTGAACGAGTGGCGCGATAAGGAGGGCCAGGTAATGAGCGGCGTGGTGCAGCGGTTTGAGCGCGGCCACGTCTACGTTGATTTAGGAAGAACCATCGGTGTCATGTTTGCGAACGAATCAATTCCGGGCGAGCATTATCGGACCGGAGAGCGGTTGCGGTTTTTGGTTCTCGCCGTGCAGGAGGACACACGACTGCCGGGAATTATTCTTTCGCGCTCTCATCCAAAATTTGTGAGCAAGCTTTTTGAACTTGAAGTCCCCGAGCTTGCGGAAGGAGTCGTAGAAATAAAGGCGATCACGCGCGAACCGGGGAACAGGACGAAGCTTGCCGTTGCTTCGAAGGCAGATGGCGTTGATCCCGTCGGAGCCCTGGTTGGCCAGCGTGGGATGCGGGTAATGGCGGTAAATAATGAGCTGGGACAAGAGAAAATTGATATCGCGGAGTGGTCCGACGATCCGGAAAAATTAATCGCGAATTCGCTCTCTCCGGCAAAGGTCCAATCGGTTGAGATCTTGCCGCGCCGCGAGGCGAGGGTATATGTTCCGGAAGACCAGCTAAGTCTTGCCATCGGGAGGGGAGGACAGAACGTCCGTCTTGCCGCGAAACTCACCGGGTGGAAAATAGATGTCCGCTCCCAAACGCGTCCGGGAGAAGTTCAAGAAGGAGGAGTAGCGATCGCGCCGGACGACGTCTCTCAAAAAGAAAAATCTTCGGAGAGCGAATAAAGTAGTCGAGCGAGGAGAAGACAACAAAAAACAATGACACCAATTTCTTTTTCAATCATTGCAAGTCTTACGTCGATCGTTGTTTCATTAGCGCTCGTTTATAAAATTTCTCGTTATCCGTCCGGCGACAAGAGGATGGAAGAGATCGCGCAGGCGATCCGTGCCGGAGCAAGAGCATATCTCGCCCGTCAATATAAAACAATTGCCATCGTCGCTCTTCCGATAGCTATCATTCTTGGCTTCTTTCTTGGGATGAACACGATGATCGGTTTCCTCGTCGGCGCCATTGCGTCAGGGATCGCCGGGTTTGTCGGCATGAATGTTTCCGTGCGGGCGAATGTTAAAACAGCGGAAGCCGCAAAATCTGGTTTGAAAAAAGCATTAGACGTTGCTTTTCAGGGAGGAGCGGTTACCGGATTCTTGGTGGTTGGCCTGGCTCTTTTTTCGGTAGCCGCATTTTATGGGATTACGAAAGACATCGCCGCGCTTATCGGTCTTGGTTTCGGAGGGAGTTTAATTTCCGTATTCGCTCGCTTGGGCGGAGGTATTTTTACGAAAGGGGCGGACGTCGGAGCGGATCTTGTCGGGAAAGTCGAAGCCGGAATTCCGGAAGACGACCCGAGGAACCCTGCGGTGATCGCCGATAACGTCGGTGACAACGTGGGGGACTGCGCCGGCATGGCCGCCGATCTCTTTGAAACATACGCCGTAACCGCGATTGCGGCCATGATTTTGGGGCGTCTCACATTTCCGGGAGCTGAGCTCGCCATCCTTCTCCCGCTTCTCATTGGGGCCATCTCCGTTTTCGCTTCCATTATCGGGATGCTTTTCGTGCGACTCGGGAAAAACCAATCAATTATGGGCGCGCTCTATAAAGGATTAGCCGCTTCGGGCATTCTGGCGCTCATCGGGTTCGCTTATCTGGCAAAGAAAGTTTCTACGCCCGTCATGGGAAGAGAGGCGGTATGGCTTTTCGGCGACATATTTTATCCGATGCTCGTAGGTATCGTGGTTACGGGTCTGATCGTCGTCATCACCGAGTACTACACCGCGAAGAAGTTTCGCCCGGTCATCTCAATCGCAAAATCATCCGAGACCGGGCATGGTACGAACATTATCACCGGTCTTTCGGTCGGCATGGAATCAACCGCTCTTCCCGCAATCGTGATTGTTCTTGGAATTCTTGCCGCTCATTATTTTGCCGGTCTCTATGGTATCGCGCTCGCGGCAATGAGCATGCTTTCTATGGCTGGTATCGTGGTGGCGATTGACGCGTACGGTCCGATCACGGACAACGCCGGAGGCATTGCGGAGATGGCTGGTCTCCCGGACTCGGTGCGGAAAGTAACCGATCCGCTCGATGCGGTCGGAAACACGACAAAAGCGGTAACCAAGGGATATGCGATCGGCTCCGCGGGGCTCGCCGCAGTCGTTCTCTTCTCCTCCTACGTACAGGAACTTCAAAATAAAATTGGTTCTGGATGGATCGGGTTCGATTTATCGAATCCCAAAGTTATTGTCGGGTTGTTTATCGGCGGCATGATCCCATACCTTTTTGCCGCGATTTCCATGAAAGCAGTTGGTAAAGCCGCGCAGAGCGTTGTCAAAGAAGTTCGCCGCCAGTTCAAAGAAATTCCCGGCATCATGGAAGGACGGGCAAAACCGGATTATGCAAAGTGCGTGGATATTGTTACCTCCGCGGCAATCAAAGAAATGGTTGTGCCCGCGCTTTTGCCTGTTGCGGTTCCGATTATTGTGGCGTTTGTATTAGGTCCGCTTGCGCTCGGCGGCTTGCTTGTCGGCTCGATCGTAACGGGGCTGTTCGTCGCGATTTCGATGACCTCCGGAGGCGCCGCGTGGGATAACGCCAAGAAATACATTGAGGAAGGAAATCTGGGCGGCAAGGGTTCCGAGGCGCACAAAGCCGCGGTTACCGGAGACACCGTGGGCGACCCATACAAAGACACGGCAGGCCCGGCGATCAATCCGGTGATAAAGATCATAAACATTATTGCTTTACTTCTTGTTCCATTCCTCTAAGATATCAGTAAACATCATGCAGACAGAGTCGTTCGTTCCTGTCTCACAAGGGGGCAGCGTTGAGGCTAGAGACGTTTCTAGGGAGGGAAATACTTCTGGACAAGGAAAGAACGCGGTCGTTCCGGAAGAAATAAAAAAATGGAATTGGGGCGCATTCCTGTGGACGTGGATTTGGGGCGTCGTGAATAAAACCTATATCGCCTTCGCAGTGGGCATTCCTTACATTGGGTGGATTGTTGTGCCATTTCTACTCGGAGCGAAGGGAAGTGAATGGGCTTGGCGGAATAGGCGTTGGCAGAACATCGAGCACTTCAGGCGCGTTCAGCACAAGTGGGCAGTATGGGGGCTTGTAGGCATAGTAGCCACCCCCGCCCTCCTTTGGCTTATATACGTAGTATTTTTAACCCTGCTTTTTGGAGGATTCTTCCAGTAAACACAAATGAACCTTATTCCAACCGTTATCGAAAAAGGGCAATATGGCGAACGCGCCTACGATATCTACTCGCGCCTTCTCAAAGATAGAATCATTTTTTTAGGCGGCCCGATAAGTGACGCAGTTGCAAACGCCGTGATTGCACAGCTTTTATTTCTCGAGCACGAAGATCCAAAGAAAGACATTAAACTGTATTTGAACACGCCGGGCGGATCGGTAACGGCCGGACTCGCGGTCTACGACACGATGCAGTACGTAAAACCGGACGTGATTACGATGTGTGTCGGAATGGCCGCCTCTATGGGGGCGGTGCTTCTGGCGGCAGGGAAGAAAGGAAAACGGTTTTCCCTCCCGAATGCAGAGATTCTATTGCATCAAGTGATGGGCGGTGTTGAAGGTCAGGCAATAGAAGTCGAAATTACCGCGCGTCACATCGTTAAAATCAAGGATAAAATTAACCAGGTTTTGGCGAAACATACCGGCCAGCCCGTTCAGAAAATTGAGAAAGATACCGACCGTGATTTCTATATGACGGCCGCGGAGGCGAAGGAATACGGCTTGATTGACGAGACCATTAAAAATCACAAATAGACGTCATATACGGAACATTGAAAATCCCCCTGCGTATGCCAAGGGGTTTTTCTTTGAGAGGGCCCGCCGTTCTGTTAGAATAAGCATATGTCTGCGCAGATAGGAAAAATAAAAAACCTTCTCTTGCGAGGAGTTGAATCGGTTGTTGATAAAAAACACCTTGAAGCCGCCCTTGCCGCCGGAAAACCGTTGCGCGTAAAGCTCGGCATCGATCCGACCGGAGACAAGATACACATCGGCCGCGCGGTCGTGCTCTGGAAACTCCGCGAATTCCAAGAGCTCGGCCACAAAGTAGTCCTTATTATCGGAGACTTCACTGCGCAGATCGGCGATCCTTCGGACAAACTTCAGAAACGTCCTTTTCTCACCAAGGAGCAGATCAAGAAGAACCTGAAGAACTATCTTTCTCAAATCGGTAAGATTCTCGGTCTTAAAAAAGTCGAGGTTCGATACAACAGCGAATGGCTTGCGAAACTGAACTTCCGGGAGGTCTCCGAACTTGCGGAACTCTTTACGTTTCAGCAGATTTTGGAGCGTAGGAATTTCAGGGAACGCTGGGAGAAGCATCAGGAAATTAGCTACCGCGAGGGGATGTACGCCTTGATGCAGGGCTATGATTCCGTCGCCGTGAAAGCTGACGTGGAGCTCGGCGGCACCGATCAACTTTTTAACCTCCTTGCGGGCAGAAAAATCCAAGAGCGATACGGACAAAAACCGCAGGACATTTTAATCACGGAGATGCTCTCGGGGCTTGATGGAAGAAAAATGTCGACGAGCTGGGGGAATGTCATAAATATCACCGATTCTCCCGACGAGCAATACGGGAAAGTAATGTCGATGCATGACAACCAGATTGTGAACTACTTTATGCTCGCAACGGATGTTTCGCGCGAAACAATTGAGGGATACGCCAAGGATTTACAGGGCGGACGGGTTAATCCGAAGACGATTAAGGAAAAACTCGCGTTTGAGGTAGTGAAACGATATCATGGGGGGAAGGCGGCAGAGAAGGCGGGAGAGAAGTTCAATACGCTATTCTCAAAAAAGGAAACCTCCGGTGACCTCCCGACTCTCGCCGTTCGATCTAAGACGATGTCGGCGACGAGCCTCGTTCTCGCAAGCGGCGGCGTAAAGAGCAACAGCGAGGCGCGTCGTTTAATTGAACAGGGAGGATTTGAGATGAACGGGGAAAAGATCAGGAATCCGAAAGAGATAGTCAAACCAAAAGACGGCGATACCGTCAAAATAGGAAAGAAGAATTTTTTCAGGGTTAAAGTAATGTAGTCCTTT